>JACDJA010000100.1_pt1 | contig 121056 bp, 103 predicted proteins | sample 7449241 | NCBI WGS metagenome assembly JACDJA01 (sample SAMN14253289, study PRJNA609438) | sludge metagenome | isolation source: initial anaerobic sludge | collected 2018-12-20 | reverse complement strand
GTTGGGTGATTCTCAAAGAAAATTGCGCGGATTCCGTTCCATGTCGCACACTTGATGTACAATTATCCCAACCAGTATTTTTTCCTAAAAGTGTGCGGCATGATTCCGGAATCGGTGTGCGATTTCACCGGAATATGCAATCAAGATAATTACGGAAAAAAAGAGAAGGGTAGCCTCCATGAAACAAATAGAATTGACAATTAATGGCGTTAAAGCAAATTTTCAGGTTGATGAGAAAATCACATTACTCGATCTCTTGCGAGATGCTGGGTATAAAAGTGTTAAGTCCGGTTGTGATGATGGAACCTGTGGGGTCTGCACAGTTTTATTGAACAAAAAGCCAGTGAAAAGCTGTTTAATTAAAGCAGCAGATACTGATAAAAAGAGCGTCATTACCTTGGAAGGATTGGGCAATTCTGAAAAGCTTGATCCAATCCAACAGGCGTTTATAGAAACCGGCGCAATTCAGTGCGGTTATTGTACGCCAGCCCAAATATTATCCGCGAAAGCATTATTGAATAAGAATCAAAATCCCACTGATGAAGAAATAAGAAAAGCAATCAGTGGAGTGTTGTGTCGATGCACGGGTTATGTTCGTGGAGTAGATGCAGTGAAGAGAGCAGCAGCAGAAATGAGGGGGGAGAGATTAAAAGCCTACCAGCATGTTGCCATCACTTTACCGGAGAATATTGAAAAAATTAGACTTCCTTTGGAATATTATAGAAAAGATGGAAAAAGAAACCCCTTACCGCCACTAGTGTTTACCCCTAAAGCGATGCAAAATGTAAAGGTGGTCGGTAAGTCTGAAATTAAAGTAGACGCCAAAAAGCTTGCTTTAGGAAAGCCGGTGTTTACAGATGATCACCACCCTGAAGGTATGTTGTTTGGTGCCATGTTGACAAGTCCTTATGCTCACGCCCGCATCAAACGGATTGACGCTACGAAAGCACGGAAATTGCCAGGTGTACATGCTGTAATAACCCACTTGGATATTCCGAGAATTAAGTATGCAACTGGTGGGCAAAGTTATCCGCAGCCGTTGCCATATGATCAGGCGTGTCTGGACAATAAGGTGCGCCATGTGGGTGATCGGGTTGCGGCGGTCGCCGCCGATAGTATGGAAATTGCTAACCAGGCATTAAATTTGATTGAAGTTGATTATGAGGTGCTACCAGTTGTAGTTGATATGGTCGAGGCTATGAGTGGCAAAGCACCAGTGATTCATGACGAAACCGATACGGATGGAATTTATAATGCTAAACGAAATATAGTTCACCACATTAACGCGGAAGTTGGTGATGTAGAAAAAGCTTTTGCGGAAGCAGACCAAGTTTTTGAAGGCGAATATCGTACTCCCAAACAGCAGCATGTCCATTTGGAACCTCATGTTTGTATCACATATTTTGACGAGGATGATCGCCTGGTGATTCGCACCAGCACCCAGGTGCCATTCCACATTCGTCGAATGATTTCGCCATTAATTAATTTACCTGTAAAACGAATTCGTGTGATTAAACCGCGTATTGGTGGTGGATTTGGTAATAAGCAGGAAATGCTTTTAGAAGACCTTTGTGCCCATCTAACCATGATTACCAAACGTCCAGTGAGAATGGAGTACACACGTACACAGGAATTTACCAGTTCCCGCAGCAGGCATGCCAATATCATGCACTATAAGGTTGGCGTAAAGGACAAACGCGTTATCGCCGCCGAATTATATTTGATTGGGGATACCGGCGCTTATGGCACGCATGGATTGACTGTCAACATGGTAGGTGGATTTAAAGGATTGACCTTATACAACGCACCGAACGCTCGTTTTATTTGTGATGTTGTTTATACCAATACGCCACCAGCAGGAGCATTCAGGGGGTATGGAGCGATGCAATGCCAGTATGGAATGGAAGTGCTGATGGAGGAAATTGCCAACAAGTTGGGAATCGATGTGGTTGAATTTAAGCGGGAGAATTGGCTCAAGTTAGGGGAAGAGATGTATTTATCTGAACAGCTGGGGGAAGGCAGGAAAGGAGTCAAACAAGCGCTTCAATCAGGAGCAATGGAAACCTGTGTAGAAATTGGTTTGAAGGCAACCCGATTTAGAGAAAAACGTAAAAAATATCAAAATCAAACAGGAAGATATCGAAAAGGGATTGGTATGGCAGTGGTGATTCATGGTAGTGGAATCGCTAATTTGGATATGGGTGCAGCAACAATTAAATTAAATGATGATGGGTCGTTTAATTTATTAATCGGTGCTACCGATCTGGGTACTGGCTCTGATACCATTCTTGGACAAATTGCAGCAGAAGTTTTAGGTGTTCCTCTGGAAGATATAATCGTTTATTCTTCCGATACTGACTTCACTCCTTTTGACAAAGGAGCTTATGCCAGCAGTACCACCTACGTTAGTGGTGGTGCGGTGAGGAAAACCGCATTACAAGTACGCAAACAAATCTTAGAACATGCGGCTTTAATGTTGGATGTCCCCACCATTGATCAGCTCGAATTAAAGAATAGGAAGGTTTTCAGTGCAGGTGGGAGACATTTATCCTTAGAAGAAATCGCATTGAGCAGCATCCATCAACTGGATCAGCATCAAATTGCTGCCACGGAGTCACATATCAGCCCGGTTAGTCCTCCACCAACAGCTGCCCAATTTGTGGAAATTGAATTAGACACAGAAACAGGGCAGATTTCCGTGGATAGATTGCTGATGGTGGTTGATTGCGGACGGGTGGTAAATCCAATCACAGCTTCAGGACAGGTGGAAGGTGGTATGTTGCAGGCACTTGGTTTTGCATTGACCGAAGAGATGCTTTTTGACAAAGAAGGTCAACCCATTAATCCAAACTTGAAAGACTACAAAATATTCCGAGCAAATGAAACACCTGTTATGGATGTAATTTTTGTGCAAACCGATGAACCTAGTGGACCTTTTGGCGCTAAATCTGTTGCGGAAATCTCGATTGATGGTGTTGCACCAGCCATGGCGAGTGCAATTCATAATGCCTCTGGTGTTTGGATGCGGGAACTTCCATATACACCTGAGCGAGTGAAAGCAGCCTTACAAAATTAAGGAGTGATAATGACAAAAATAATTTGTGTGATTAATGATGAAGTGAAAGAGGGGATGGACCTCAAAGCCGAGCATGGGTTATCGTTCTGGATAGAATTGGAACACCATTCAGTTCTTTTTGATACCGGACAAAGCCCCGAAGTGTTGGATCACAACTTAAAAAAGCTCGGTCTGTCTCCGATTAATATTGATGCTCTGGTATTCAGTCATGCGCATGATGATCATACCGGGGGAGTTTCGGCGATATTTCCCGAAAGGACAACCATTCCGTTGATTGCGCATAGTGATCTATTTCGCGCACGATATTCCGATAAAAATGGTGTCTATAAATTCATCGGAATCTCGATGAAAGAGGCAGATCTCTCACATTATTTTTATCTCAGATTAACGGATGAGCCAGTAGAGGTTGCACCGGATTTATGGACGACTGGAGCGATTGTTAACCGACCGGAAAGAATGGGTAGCAGTAAACATCATTTAATCCATAATGAAGGGGGGTGGCAAGCAGATCCATATCTGGATGATTTGTCGCTGGTTTTAAAAACACCAATGGGAAATGTGTTGATCTGTGGTTGTTGCCATGCAGGAATTCTGAATACGCTCTATCAAGCTGAAAGTAAATTTGATGGACCTTTCATTGCTGTTGTAGGCGGGACTCATCTGGCGACTGCGGATGACCAATATCTCAACTTTATCATTGAAACATTTCAAAGACGATATCCAGAATGCAAATTTTACCTGAATCATTGTACCGGCAAGCATGCCATAGATTTGATGCAGGAAAAATTAGGGGAGAGGGTTAAGCCTTTCCTGGCTGGAGAAATTATTCAGTTTTAGGACGCAATCTTTACTACTTGGTCAAATCCAATCTAAAAAATTGATCCAAAACCAGTGGTTCTGACCAATCTTGCGGGGAGGTCGGTGTACCCAGGATATCACTGGCGGTGTGAACACGTCCACGTCCAGTGCTGATGACGGCTAGATTGATAAAATCTGGATTTCCCAGTTCAGATTTGGGAATCTGCATTTCGATCACCGATGGCTCTCCATTTTTGATGGCAATCCCGAAAGTTATTGAGCGGTTTGTCCATTCCTCATTTTCCCAAACATTCATCACAAAGGTACCGCTAACCGTCCCTTTACGGTCTAAAGCTTGAATATCCAGGCGGTATTCGGGTTTGAATGGTTCACTGGTAGTGATGGGACGTCTACCGACGTCGACACTGGCACCATTTTCATCATTGGTGGTATCTATATAAAGCATATAACTGCCCCAGGGATCTTCGAAAATGTCACCCTGGATGGTGATTGCCAATGAGAGGTATTCATCGTTTTCCGTTGCATGCAGACTTACCAGATCCAGATGGGGAACCGATTCGAAATTATCGTTGATATCATCCTCAATAATCGGGGATTGGTAGATCTCATCTATTACACCGTCGACCATTAATGTTGGGTAGATGTATGGATAACTCAGGAAATCGACCCCTTGATGAAGTTCGTTGTTGTTATTGAAGTCAAAGAATGTGGCGTTTTCCCAATGTGATCCCTGCCCCCAACGGGTAGAACATTGTGTGGAAACCCAGGCAGGTTCCCAATAAACTACTCCTTTTGCTCCATTGGAGATGAGGGCTTGCGTGAGATCAATCATAAATTGGCGTTGCCCTGGGATGCTGATGGGATATTCACGCACTCCCTGATAGAGAATATTACTGGCGGTTTCATCGACAGCTTCAGTCGTCCAGGGGTAAGCAGTTTCGACAATCATCACATCTTTGCTATAGAGATTGCGCAGATAGCTGACATGCGCACCCAGGTCACTGATCGAGAATGAACTCCATTGTGGGTAGTATGATAGACCGATTACATCAAAATCAAGGATTCCATTAGTGGTAGCTTCTTTAAACCACCAGCCGGCATTCTCTGGTTGCGCAACGTGCAGGATGATTTGCGGATTGGTGTTGGTATCTTCGGCAATATCTCGTACCGCCTGTATACCCGAATTGAATAACTTAGCATCACGTTGCCAATCCATTTTCATCACATCTTTTAATAGGCCGGAATTGGTCTCGTTGCCCACCTGAACGAACTCTGGCATCAGTCCCAGTACAGCTAAATCATTCAGGGTCTGATAGGTGTAATCATAAACAGCTTGTATTAATTCTTCTTCACTCAATTCTTTCCAGGCAGTTGGAATGGCTTGCTTGCCGGGGTCCGCCCAGTTGTCCGAATAATGAAAATCCAGCATGCTAGCCATGCCGGCTTCTTTTGAGCGGGTCAGGGTGCGTTTGATATCTTCCAGATCGCTATAATCCGTCCAATCGGGGTTGTGCCAGAGCCGGACACGCACTAATTTGGCACCATGCGATGCAAACAACTGGTATGCGTCTTGGGGTTCACCATTTTCGAGGTAAACTGCTCCACAATCGTCGATTTCATTAACGTAAGACAGATCAACACCCAAATAAAATGGTAGTTCGGGTATGGTTGGGTATTCAGGGGTCGGATCCACCGGTTCTGGTTCAGGTTCAGTACTCTCAACAATCTCATTCATCAGCGTGGGGGTATCTTGTGCTATTACGGTTGGTTCCACCGGTGCTGGTTGGCAGCCGCTCATGATTATGATTGAAAATATAAAAAGTATGCTCAGTAGAGAACGAAAACCGGAAATTAAATCCGGTTTTCGATTGTAATTATATTTCTTCATGAAGAACCTTTGAATAATTATCCTTTAACCGCTCCTACCGTGAGGCCACCGACGATTTGATCCTGCAAAGCATAGTAAATAATCATAATGGGAAGCGCACCAATTAGAGCACCGGCTGCGAAAATGCCCCAACGTTGATTGAATTGTGCGCCGGCAAAAATCTGCAAACCGACCATCAGGGTGTACATTTCGTTGCTTTTGAGCAGAACACGTGCCAGAACAAATTCACCATAGGTGCTGATGTAATTCAGGATGGCGATGACTACCAGGATCGGGCGTAAGAGAGGTAGAATCAGGCGGGTAAAGATGTACCAATTGGATGCGCCTTCCACCATGGCAGATTCATCGATATCTCTGGGAATGGTATCCAAAAAGCCTTTCATCAGCCAGATATTAATCCCCATTGCGCCACCCAGGTAGACCAGAATCAAACTGGCGTGGGTGTTTAAACCTAAACCAGGGATCACATCACCAATTTGTGAGATCATCAGGAAGGTAGCCACTAATGCCAGGAGGCCCGGAAACACCTGAATTAACAAAATTGCTTTGAGCATGAATTGTCTACCCTTAAAGCGGAATCTTGAAAATGCATAAGCAGCGACCGTAGTAATTGCCAGAGAAAGAATGGATGTGGTAATGGAGATCTTTAATGAATTGCCAAACCAGGTCCAGAAGGGAAAGGCACCTGAAGTGACTAATGAACGATAATTATCCAAGCCAAACTTTGCAGGGATTAAAGTTTGAGTCGCTAATGAACCGGTCGGATTGAAGGAAGCAGAGATGACCCAAAGGATGGGGAAGGCTGAGAAAATGATCAGAATTAACGCCACAAATAAACGGATGCCAATACTAATTCTGCGTTGCATTTTTATTGAGCTGCGAAATTCCTTTTTTGAGTTTTTGTTAGACATTTTCACTAACCTCCTCCCACATATTTGTGTATCTGAACTGTAGAAGTGTAATAATCCCGACAATCAGGAAAATGATAATGGTAATTGCGGCTGCAAACCCATAGTTGATGCCGCTACTACCGGAGAACGCCAGGTTGTACACATAGCTGATCAGGATGTCCGTATGACCCGCTGGGGTAGGCGTTCCCGACATCGGCGGACCTCCTGCATTGAAAATATAAATCAGATTGAAATTGTTGAAATTGAAAACGAAGGAAGCAATTAATAACGGACCAACCGCAACCAGCAATAATGGCATGGTAATCAGCCAGAATTGCTGCCAGGGACTGGCACCATCTACCTGTGCCGCGGCATAGTAATCTTCCGAGATGGATTGTAAAGCTCCACTGGCGATCAACATAAAGTAGGGATAGCTCAACCAGAGGTTGATCAGCAAAATGGCTACTTTTGCCCACCATTGATCGGTAAACCAGGGAGGTGCCCAGCCAAATAGATTTTCCAATAACCTGTCAATCACACCTAACTCAGGGTTCAACATTCCACGCCAGATTAAGATCGTCAACAATGCAGGTACGGTGTATGGCAGGATCAAAAAGGATCGGATTATTTTCTTGAATGGGAAATTTGGCTCATTGAACATAATGGCAATTAAGAGACCTAACCCGAAATTCAGAACCAGGCTGAGGATTGCAAAACTGAAGTTCCACAATACGATGCGAATTAATGGTCCGCGCAGGGCCGGGCTGGTAAAGAATTCCTTGAAATTTCCTACACCAACGGTCTCAATAAATCCCGGACGGAGTTGTTGCCCATTTGGCCCTGAGAAAACTCCGCGAATATTCTTGAAAACTGCCCCGGTTTCCTGATTAATCATCGCGTCCTGATCAGGGTCATAGAGATATAAGGGCAGGATCTCTGCTGCTTCTTGTGGAGAGCGCACCTGAATAGTTTTATCTTCCGCACCAAATAGAATATTGGTTAAATTCTTATCCGCGGCTGCCATCAGTGTATTTAATCTCTGATAGCCTTCGATGGAAGCAGGAATGCCTTTGTCATCGAACTCAACGATTCCTTCCTGACCTACTTGTGGTTGGGCAATTATTTCACCCGGTTTGGCGAGGAATCCACTGCCATCAGCATCTATTAACCAAAGCATGTACTCACCTTCAGGTGACTTATAAGCAGTCCAACTGTAAGCTTTTCCTTCTTCTGGAAGGTACGTCTGCTTTTCTATCTGAATGATTGCTTGTTCTTTGGTAATGAGATGTCCTTCACCATAATTTGTTGTTGAAACCCAAACCGTGAAAAGAATTGGGTAAATGGTGAACAACGACATCAAGACAAGGCCGATTAACATCCAGCGGATGGGGTATGCTTGCTGGCGAAGAATAATAAAATTGGCAAAAAGTGTGATTATTAATACTGCTGCAGCGAAAGGATAATAACCAAGGAAAAATAATCGAGAAAGAAACCAGATGACCGCCGCATCTACTGCGACAATTAATGAAAAACGTACAAGTTTTGGTAAGATTGCTTTAATACCAGGTTCACTTGTCGTTTGGGGGATAAGAGGTTGGTTTGCAGCCATATCACCACCTTTGTCACATCCAACTTATGAAATTTTATTAGATACGAATTGAAGGCCGGGTGTGAATCACCCGGCCTTCAAGAGATAACGATTATTCTGTTGTTGTTACTACTAGCTGAGTTTCTGGATCATAAGTGAAGGTCACTGTGCTATCTTCAGCCAGGCTGAGGGTATAGTTTGGACCATCTTGTTGACCATCGGAACCATAATTGATACCCCAGTCGCCATTTAAAGCAACTTTGTATTCATAATCGCCCGCTGGAATATCAACTGTGAGGGTGAATAAACCATCGTCACCTTCAACCATTGCGGTTGCTTCACAGGCAGGATCCCAATCAGCACCACAACCAGCCAAAGACTGGTAACCACCAGGTAGGTTAACCATACCGGCTAAGGCACCCTGAATGAGAGCACGTACCTGTTCGGCAGCATCTGTCATCGATTCTTCCGGTGTTAATTGACCGGTGATTGCCAGAGTAATACCGTTGTTCCAGGCGCTCCAGACAGAGCCCATTTCAGGAATGTTCGGCATTGGAATGGCATTTGCACCAGCTTCCCCCATAGCTTTCAGATCAGCATCTTCGGTAGTAGCGAGCACTGACGTGTAAGCGGAGGGGCGTAAACCGGTTTCATACAATTGCTGCATTGTTTCTTCGGTGGCAACAAATTCGGTTAAGAATGCCTGTGCTAACAGGATATTCTCGCTGAATGCATTCACCATGAAGCCCTGAACACCTAAGAATGGCGCACCTTCATCCGGGAATGAGGTTACAGCATAGGGAACACCAGAAGCGCGGATGCGATCCAATGCCCATGGGCCAGCCATCAAGAATGGGATTTGGCCAGTTTCGAATAATGAGTGTGCTGTTTCGTAATCAGTGGTGTCAGGCATTAAACCTTCGTCCACAGCAGCGGTCATCCACTCAACAGCAGTGACCATGCCTTCGCCGTCAAGACCTACGTCATTGGCATTCCAGGCACCATTGTCATCGGTACCGAATACATACCCACCAAAGGCGGTCTGAATGGGTAAAGCGTTGTAGCCAGGATCGCCACCAATCGCGATTGCATATTGGACTAAGCCTTCATCCTGTAATGTGCGTCCGATTTCAAGTACTTCTTCCCAGGTGGCTGGTGGTGTTTCTACCAGTTCGGTGTTATAGAAGAAACCGAGATTCTCGGTTGCATAGGGAACGCCGTAGAGGTTGCCATCAGTATAGGTGAAAGCTTCCAAAGACGAAGGAACAAATTCATCGGCTTTATCGCCTAATTCTAACGGAGCAACCAAACCACTATCTACCAGTGCGCCAAGCCAGTCATGAACACCAATAAAGATATCAGGACCTTCGCCAGCTGGGATAGCGATAATAACCTGTGAGCGGATGTCTTGTACGACACCCAGGTCTTCAACAACCAGTTCCACACCATATTCAGCCAAGAACTCATCTGCCATATCCAGAAGAATTGGGGTGCGGGTATCATCTGCCCAAATTCTTAAGGTCGCAGTTGGTTCCACTGCAGGTTCTTCGACTGGTTCTTCCACGGGTTCAGCGGGTTCTTCCACTGGTTCTTCCATGGGTTCTTCAACCGGTGCTACCGGTTCTTCCGTTGGAGCTGGTGTACAGGCGCTTAAAACAAGCGACAGTATCAAAATCAACCCCATTAAGCCTAAAAACTTTTTCTTCATATCCATCCTCCAGACATCGAAAAAATTATCACGCCGTCAAACAACGACGTGTATTTAACATTATTATATATTTAAACAAGAAAGAAAAATATATGTAAAAGAAAATTGGTGATTCAACTCGTGTTGACATAACGTGTACAAATGATTATACTTTTTTTAAATACATTGTCAAGTATTATTGGCGAAAAAATCATCCCAAAACCTACCAAAGTGAGAATATGAGAAAAGAAAATTTATTTAACAATGATTGGCTTTTTATTGATGAAAAAGTTCCACTAAATACAGCTGAGGAGCGATTTCAAACGGTAGATTTACCACACTCGAATAAACTATTTAAACATCATAATATTGACAATCAGGCTTATCAATTCATTTCAACCTACCGTAAAAACTTTGAATTTCAAAAACCTATAGACGATTCGTATATCGTTCTGCAATTTGACGGGGTAATGCTCGCCTGTGAAGTCTATCTCAATGGCCACCGATTGGGTCAACACAAAGGTGGTTTCATCAATTTCCAATTTGATATTACAGAATTCCTAATTGATGGTCGTAATACATTAGACGTGTATGTCGATTCCAATGAACGCAAAGATGTGCCTCCTTTTGGACATCTGGTTGATTACCTCACCTTTGGTGGGATTTACCGGGATGTTTGGCTTAAAGTTCTTCCAGCGCTGCACATCAACCATGTGTTTGTGCAACCCAGGCAGGTATTATCCGATCCATGCTTAGAATGCAAGGTGGATCTGAATGGTTTTAAAGAGGGAATGCAATTAACAACAAGCTTGTTTGATGACCAGGATAACCTGGTGACAGAGCAGAAAGTTCCAGTTGAAGCCTCTCAACAAACAGTGACGATTGATTCACTTCCATCAATCAAATTATGGGATATTGACAATCCAATTTTATACACCCTGAAAACAGATCTAATCGTTGCAGGGAAGGCAGTCGATCAGACCAGTACCCGCTTTGGTTTCCGTGAGGCTGAGTTTCGCAAAGATGGGGGTTTTTACCTCAATGGCGAACAGCTGAAATTGGTTGGTTTAAATCGTCATCAAACTTATCCCTACATTGGCGCTGCTGCACCAAAGCGTTTACAGCATCAGGATGCTGAGATTATCAGGAATGAACTAGGTTGTAATATTGTGCGAACCTCACATTATCCTCAATCATCACATTTCTTGAATTGCTGTGATGAAATTGGCTTGTTGGTATTTGAAGAGATTGCGGGTTGGCAGCACATTGGCGATGAAGCCTGGAAACAGCTGGTGTTGGATGAACTGCAGGCAATGATCGAACGCGATTACAATCATCCCTCCATCATTTTATGGGGTGTACGGGTGAATGAATCGCCAGATGATGATGAATTTTATACGGGGACCAATGCATTGGCGCATCAACTGGATCCAGTACGTCAAACGGGTGGGGTGCGCTGCTTTTTGGGGAGTCATTTTCTGGAAGATGTTTACACCTACAACGATTTTTCCAATATTGTTGTTAACCCACCGCATACGCCTTATCTGATCACCGAATATGCCGGACATATGTTCCCAACCAAGATCTGGGATGTAGAAGATCGCTTGATTGAGCATGCGCTTTTGCATGCGAAAATCCAAAATTTGCAAAGAGGGCATACAGAAATCTCAGGTGCGATTGGCTGGTGTGCTTTCGATTATGCAACGCATATCGAGTTTGGTTCGGGTGATCGTATCTGCTATCATGGCGTGATGGATATTTTCCGTTTGCCCAAGTGGGCCGGGTATTTTTACCAGAGTCAGATGGCACCCGAGAAAAAAGTGGTGCTGCAGGCAGCAACCCATTGGACGATGGGGGATCGCTCTGGTGGCGGGAATAACCCATTGACGGTATTTAGTAATTGTGACGAAGTGGAAGTAATCATCGGTGAAATTAATGTTGGCAAATTCAAACCCGATCGAGAAAATTATCCCCATTTATCCCATCCTCCTTTCGTAATATTTGGTTTAAACGAATTCAGCGCCTGGGGGCAGAGACGTTTTTATGATTTACATTTAGTTGGCTATTTAAAAGGAAAGGCTGTCATCGAACAGATGATTGCGAGCAACAAGTTACCCAAAAAACTGGTGATGAAGACCAGCACACCAGAACTGTGGGCGGATGGCACTGATTTGGCGCAAATCTCGTTTTTTATCACCGATGAATTTGATAATCCACTGCCTTATGCGCGAAACATTATCCAATTTGAATTGGAAGGAGAAGGGCAGCTGATTGGTGAGAACCCATTTCCGATGATGGGTGGTCAAGGAGCGGTTTATGTAAAAGCAGGGAAAGTTCCTGGAACCGTTACGATCACCGCTCGTACGACGGATTTGGGTGAACAAAAAATTTCTCTGGAGGTTGTAAGCGTTGCTTCTTAAGTCATAATTTCAGAATTTGAATTACCTAAAACATTGAAGAATACAGGAAACCATGAAGAATAAATCATCCATCACCCAAAAAGACGTTGCCAATTTAGCAGGCGTATCGCGTAGTGTTGTTTCATATGTAATCAATGATGGTCCCAGGGAAGTTGCCGCTGAGACAAAAGAACGTGTTTTAAATGCGATTAAGGAACTGGATTACCAACCGAATAAATATGCACAGCTGTTGAAACTGGGTGATACCAAAGCCAAAAAATGCCTGGGCATCATCGCAGGGGGTAAAAGTTTTAATGTGTTGGAGCGTCCTTACTATAATATCATCCTGGCTGGTTTGTTTGATGAAGCCCACAAGATCGGATTGGATGTACGCTTTTTCAGTTTCTTCGACGCCTTACTCGATCCGGTATTTTTCAATCGAAATATTCACCCGGACGAGATTTCTTCTCTGATCCTGATCCTACCTGGTATGATCTCACAAAATCCGGGGTATATTGAAATACTTGATCAAATTGAGCAACGCATAGAAAATGTAGTTTGTCTGGAAGAATCGATCAAAGGCTGGCCGGCTGTTGTATTTGATCGTGCGCAGGCGGCGAAACAAGCAGTATCACACCTCATTCAATTAGGTCACAAAAGAATTGCCTTTCTGGCAATAGCGGATAATCGGCTGGATGGATATCGTCAAACCTTGCTGGATTACCAAATCACTTATGATGAAAACCTGGTTTTTGTAATCGACCCATCACATGTTTTAACTTCAGCATACGAACTGACCAAGGAAATTATTCAAATGCAACCCAGACCAACCGCCATCTTTGCGGCTAATGATGAAAGCGCCATCAGTGCAATGGCTGCTTTGCATGATCTTGGGGTACAGGTACCGGAAGAAATGGCCATTGTTTCGATTGATAATATTGGTTTATCGGAAATGATTCGGCCGGGATTGACGACGGTGGATGTACCCAAGCGGGAAATGGCAACCTACGCCATGCAATTTTTGATGCTGCAGAAACAATTTAATAACCAGCAACCAGCATCGATTGTTATCCCAACCGAGTTGGTTATTCGGGAATCGTGTGGCGCGAAACTAAAATAAGATAACCATCCCGCCTGTTATAGAGCCTTGACCTGAAATTAATTCTTGTTTCAGGTCTTTTTTTGTGGGGGTAACGCTTAAAGTTGCACAACCTTTAAAATAAAACATAATTTTGCAACATTGCTCACAAGAACACACCATCCTAAAAAAATTAATAACTGGCTATTTATTGAATTTTTTCTATTTAACGATTGGAATTGGATAATAATTACCCAATTTGTAATTAAACATTATACAAAATGATTATACATATTGCGTAAACATTCAACAAACTTTATACTTTCGATATCGAAATAAAAAAATAAAGTTAACCTACTTAAGGAGAAAGAAATGAAAGCGTTCAAATTATCAAGTTTACTAATTGTCTTCGCACTGGCCCTCGCTGCCTGTGCACCAGCCGTTGCCGTTGTAGAACCCGCAGTCATACCAACCGAAGCACCAGCCGTCGAACCTGAACCCGTTGTGGAAGAAGAAGCACAATCCATCGTGGATATTGCCGTTAGCAACCCCGACTTCTCAACATTAGTTGCTGCCTTACAAGCCGCCGAGTTAGTGGATGCCCTGAGTGGTGAAGGTCCCTTCACTGTTTTTGCTCCCACCAATGACGCCTTCGCCGCCTTACCAGAAGGCACACTGGATAGCTTGCTCTTACCCGAGAACAAACAAGCCTTAACCGACATCCTTCTCTACCATGTTGTATCCGGTAACGTCCTGGCCGCAGATGTTGTCAATCTGACAGAAGCCGAAACATTATTGGGCAAAAACGTTAATATCAGCGTTGACATGGGCTCAGTCATGATCAATGAAGCCAATGTAATCGCCACTGATATCATCGGTAGCAATGGCGTCATCCACGTTATCGACAGTGTAATTCTACCTCCCGCTGACTTAGCTGATATCGTAGACACAGCCGTAGCGGACGGTCGCTTCACCACCTTAGCTGCTGCCTTAGGCGCTGCAGAGTTGGTTGACACCCTCAAAGGCGAAGGTCCCTTCACAGTCTTTGCTCCCACCGATGATGCCTTTGCAGCATTAACAGCTGGCACCGTGGAAAGCTTACTCTTACCTGAGAACAAACAACAACTGACCGACATATTGCTCTACCACGTCGTGGCTGGCAAAGTGATGGCAGAAGATGTAGTAACCCTGACAGAAGCTGAAACAGTCTTAGGTCAGAACGTCACCATCACAGTGCAAGATGGCAAAGTCTTCATCAATGACTCTGAAGTAATCATCACTGACATCGTAACCAGCAATGGCGTCATCCACGTAATTGATGCAGTTCTCCTCCCTAACTAGATGTAAGTTTGTAAAACAAGATTATTGGTAGACCTGACTGCCCGCGAAAGCGGGCAATCAGTGGTTTTAATTATGGTTGTCATGAAGAAAGTATTTTCCATTCGTTGTGAAGGTGTAAATAAACCAGTCACAGATTCTTAAACAATTAATTGTGATATTAATTGTGAAATTATTGACAATTGCTTTTAAAATTGTTATAAATATATATAATTAGTTTAATTAACTAACTAATTAATTCCCTATAAAAAAGAAAAAACCACATGCCTATACATCGTCATATTAATCATAATGATATGCGTATCCGTAATTTGGCTTTAATTCTGAATCATATGCATCAGAATGGTCCAATTTCACGGTCTGAATTAGCGACTCAATTAGGAATCAATAAGGCTTCCATTTCCACCACAGTCAGAGAATTAATCAATCGGGGAATTGTTATCGAATTAGGCCAAAAATCCGGAAATCAGGAAGTTGGACATCCATCGATAGATATTATGATCAATCCAGACGCCGGTCGAATTGTTGGCATCAATATCGAATCTAATGGAGTCCGAGCAGTTGTCAGTGACGTAGCACCAAATATACTTTGGCGAAAAGAAATAACGATGAAAGATGGATACCAACTGGATGATTTGTTTTCCACAACCAAAGAAATTGTCAACGAAGCTTGTTCGGTTGCTCGTGGATATGGATTACCTGTATTAGGTTTAGGCTTAGGTATTCCAGGAATGGTTGATATTGAAAATAATCGATTATTGGCTGCGTTTGAATTGAATTGGAAAGATTATGATCTCAATGCATTAATGGAAGATAATCAAGATATACCTTTTTATGTGGGAAATGAAGCCCATATGTCTGCAATGGGTGAAAGTTATTTTGGTGCATCTAAGAAATCTGATACTACTCTTTATCTTCATTGGGGAATCGAAATAAGTGGAGGGATCATCATTAATGAAGATGTTATCCCAGGAAGTTTGGGCTTGGCTGGTGAGGTTGGTCATTTCCTTATTAATCCAGAAGGAGATATTTGTTCGTGTGGCAATAAAGGGTGCTGGAATACGTATGTAAATTTTGCTTCCATTTGTAAAAGAATTGAAAAATTAGAAAATGAGCGTGGTGATTGTAATAGAAATACTGGAAAGAAGCATTTCACATTTTCGAAATTAATCAAACGTACCTATGCCGGTGATGAAATTGTTTTAAAAGCTCTTAACGAAACAACTGAATGGCTCGGAATTGGGATAGCGAATTATATAAATATCTTAAACCCAGAATCTGTGATTATTGGGGGTCCATTATCTGTTCTTTATCCGCAATTAATTCCTGTCTTACAAAAGGTAGTTGAACAGAGAGCTTTACCATGGCAACAAGAAGCCTGCCAAATTAAACAATCAATTTATCAGGATGATTCCTGTTTAATCGGCGCAATTGCTACCGTCATCTGGAATATCTTAAATAATCCGTAAGAAAAAAATTATAAATAGTTCTTTTAATAGCCTAATCTAAGTTCTTCAACAACGTTTGCAGTAATCTGGTTTTTAATCTCAATTAATGAAAATCTGAATATGGAGGTGAAATCACACAAATTATTAATGATTTGAATACTAAGAAACACCCAAACAAAAACAAAAGGAGATTTTAAAATGGAAGAAACTAAACCAAGGGGACAAGAACGAGAAGTAAAAAATATCGGTGGTGCATCAATTGATGGAGCACCAATTGCCTATATTGTTGTATTGGCAGCTGTAGTAACTGCGTTAGCATTCATCCCATTTTCAGTTGTCATGGCGTCTGGTGGATCATTCCCAATGAACCAGGGTATCTTTGGTTTGATCGGTTGGGTATTAGGACCAATAGCAGGAGCTGTTTCCTCTGGAATTGGTGCATTAATTGGTGTGTTCGTAGCTCCTCATACAGCTGGTGTATGGTTTGTCACAGTCATTGGTGCGGTAGTTACCAGTTTTGCGGCTGGATGTATGGGAACCAAGAATAGTAAAAGAAAAGCGTGGTGGGTAGGGGTTGTTGTCGTCACAGTGATTGCATTTGCAATTTATGTTGGTCGTGCAATATTCGTCAATGGTATTCGTTTACAATGGGCAGTGCTGGCAACTTTTGTCAACTGGTCTTCATTGTTGCTGTTTATTTTACCGACTCGTACCCTGGTTGTAAAATGGGTGGGTTCAAAGAATTTAGGTTTGGTCGCATTAGGATTAGCTGTAGGAACCTGGATTTGTTTTGGAATTGCCCACACAGTTCAAAACGCATTTACATATACGATGTTTAATTGGCCTGAAGAAATATGGGTAATGTTAAGTTCTGTTATTCCAATTGAGTTTCTCAGCCGAGCCGCGATTGCTGCTGTAATTGGTACCGGAGTAATCGCTGGTCTGCGAGCAATTGGTCTCGTTAAACCAACTGAAGCTGTTTATTAAAAATTACCTCTACTCTGGTTGTTGCGATTTAGTGACAGCCAGAGTAATTATAGATTGGAAGATTCATGCAGGAAAATATTGTAGTCATTGAAAATATCAGTTATTCCTATCCACGAATAGATGATTTGGTATTAACTGACATAACATTGAGTATCAAAAAAGGCGAATTCTTTGGATTGATTGGCCCTACCGGTGCAGGAAAAACGACTTTTTGTTGTGCATTGAATGGAATTGTCCCCCAATTTTACGGTGGCAGATTTTTCGGAAAGATTGAAGTCGCTGGTTTGGATACGCTTGACCATCCGATTAGTGTTCTTGCGAGGCATGTTGGTCAGGTATTTGAAGATCCTGAGACGCAATTAATTGCTACATCAGTAGAAAATGAGATTGCGTTCGCTTTGGAAAACTTAAAAGTCCCAAGAGATGAGATTATTCGTCGTATTCCCAGGGTTCTTGAAGCGGTACGCCTGGAAGGTTTGGAGAAAAAACACCCCGCCGAATTATCTGGTGGACAGAAGCAACGCTTAGCAATTGCAGCTGCGTTAGCCGCTCAACCAGATCTTTTGGTCCTTGATGAACCTACTTCCCAGTTGGATCCGGTAGGAGCGCAAGAAGTCTTTTCTACTGTATATGAATTAAACAAAGAATTGGGAATGACCATTTTAATGTCAAGCCATGCTGCTGAAGAAATGGCAGAATATGCAGACCGAATAGGTTTACTATCATTTGGTAAATTACTGGAAGTAGATACACCAGATAATATTTACTCTAATATCCCGCTTTTATTAGAAAATTCATTAAGGGTTCCTCAGGTAGCTTCCACCTTTTATTTGATACAAAAGAAAGGTATTGAAGTTTCGAAAATTCCTGTGCGATTAGATGAAGGTAAAGAAGAATTAATCCGTATCGCTAAAGAAAATGAGGTTGTCTCCAAAAATTATGATTTAAAAACAAATTCTTCCACCCAAAAGAATTTACTGATTCATGTTGATAATCTTGAACATATTTATCCTGATGGAACCAAAGCTTTACATGGTGTCTCTCTTGATATTCATACAGGAGAATATGTTTTAATTATTGGGCAAAATGGGGCAGGAAAATCCACCTTGGTAAGACATTTTTTGAAATTGCTAAAACCTACATCCGGAGAACTGAAAATCAATGGAGTTGATTCCAATGACTTGACGGTGAGTGAGCTTGCTTCACACATTGGCTATATTGCCCAAAACCCGGATAATCAAATTTTTAATATGAATGTTTGGGATGAAGTCTCTTTTGCATTAAAAAACTTAAAATTTTCTAAAGAAGAAATTCAACATAGAACAGAGGAAAGTTTAAGTTCAATGGGATTATTGGAATTTAAGGATCGCCATCCTTTGGCCTTGCCAAAAGGGGATAGAGCCAGGTTGGTTATTGCAGCGATTCTGGCAATGTATCCTGATACGATCATTTTTGATGAACCTACAACAGGCCAAGATTATAAAGGTTCTCAATATATTCTGGATATTAGTCGTAGGTTACATCAAATGGGAAAAACAGTTATCGTCATTACCCACCACCTTTACTTAATGCCTGATTATGCAGAAAGGGTGATTGTGATGGGAAAAGGCTCAATCTTATTAGATGCCCCTATTCGACAAGCATATCTTGATACTGAGAAATTGAACTCAACCTTCTTAACCCCACCACAAGCAGTTTTATTGGGAAAAACGTTAAGTGAGTTTGAGGGCGAGGATTTTCCATTATTAACGCCTGCCGAAGTTGCAGATAGTTTTTCCAAGAATGGTGGTGCATTATGAGTATGAAATTTCAAACCGTAGAACGAGATTCTATCTTCACCCGTTTAGATTTCCGACCAAAAATTTATATGATGCTGGTATTAACAGTGGTTGCCTTAATCTGGGAAAGCCCGGTTGTTCAATTGTCGCTTGCACTCCTGATTTTAATTGCGTGTGTTCTGAGTGGTGTGAAAATGAATTTCATTCGCACCATATTGTTGATAATGATCCCATTCTACATTCTGTTATTGGTTACTCACGGATTTTTTAATATTTCACAGGTAAAAACACTGACAGGTAAGGATGAATTAACGATTTTGTTTTCAATTCCACAAAATTGGTTCTTAATTGGTGGATTGAATTTCACGGTTGAGGGTTTTTGGTACGGAATAAATACTATATTTAAGACATTGACAATTGTTTTGGTTGTTCCATTGGTTATCTTTACAACTGATTTGGATAATATTATTGTAGGTATGGTTAGAGCAAAGGTGCCCTATAAGCTTGCCTTTATTTTCTCTGCTACGCTCCGTTTCTTTCCACTATTGTTCAGTGAAATTGGGATGATTATTCAAGCACAACGTTTACGAGGATTGGCGATGGAAAAAATGAACATTTTCCAACGAGTGAAAGTTTACGCCAAAGTCGCAGTCCCATTAATCCTTGGTGCGATGGTGCAATCACAGCAACTTGAAATTGTTTTACAATCCAAAGCTTTTTCAGGTGATCCCGACAGAACCTATTTGCATGAATCAGTCCTAACTGGAATGGATTATTTTGTCTTAATCTTCTTCACAGTTTTCTTAATTGCTGCAGTTGTTGCTTGGGGCGTTTGGGGATTTGGAGCGTTTAGTGGACCAACGGATTCGTTATTATTTTAGTAAATAATTATCAGGAGTTTTATTACATTGTCAACGCGATTAACATCTACGAATATGGAAGTACTATTTGGTAAAGATTATCCAACGGTATTAATTAATGACCAATTGAGAATTATGGACCAGGTTCCAGAAATCTTCGAGCAATTGCAAGCCAATAAATTGGAAGGATTATTGGAGATAGCACGTTCAGGGAAGGCAGTTGGGATGGATATGGTTGATATATTGATAGTCCATCCAGAATTAGATGAGGTGGAACTTCTTCCGCGCATTGCCTGGATGATTAAAAAAGAAATTGGATGTCCTATTGCATTGGATTCTCGAAATATTGAGGCATTAGAAGGGGCAATAAAAGAAATTTACCCGGATAAAGCCTTAATTAATTCGGTGTCTGCTGAAAAGGAAGTTTTAGATGCTATTCTTCCACTGGCAAAGAAATATAATGCTGCAATGGTTGGAATGCCGATTGGTGATACATATGGGCTTCCAAAAAATGTCGAGGAAAGGGTTTTTGAAGCACAGGTAATCATCCAGGCCTGTGAAGAAATTGGTATTTCGAGAGAAGATATCATTATGGATGGGGTGTGTCTGGCTTCTTCAGCTGAACCTGAGACGTTTGAGGTCACATTACAAGCTCTAAAAGTTTTTCAGGACGATTTGAAAGTTGCAACAACGCTGGGGATTGGTAATGCCGGGTTTGGTATGCCAGATCAGACGGTAATCGACCTGGCCTATCTGATCGGAGCAATTCCCTGGGGATTACATTCTGCGATTGTCAATCCAAATACAGAAGGCTTGGTTAAAACAGTAAGAGCTATGGATTTTTTGATGAACACTGATGTCGGTGGAAAAAGATATATTAATTACTGGCGTTCTTTACGAAAAAAGTAAATCATTTAAAGCTCAGTTGATTTCTTAAAAATAGTTGAATTTCATTGCGCTTTATGTTAAACTTGACATTGTAAAGTATCACTTTACAAAATTCAGTTGACAATTAATATCCAGCATTTTTTGTACATTTATAAATTTCGTAGAATGTCGCGCTGATTTGATCAAATTTACGCATTCCAAATTGATCGCAGAAAGTTGAATGGTTGACTTTGGTTGGACAAAAATTGAAACATCGTCGGAATGAACTCAATCTCTCTTTACGTGCCTTGGCTGAAAAAACAGATTTGTCGGCTGCATTTCTCAGTCAGATTGAGTGTGGTAAATCCAACCCTTCCTTGAATTCTTTACAACGAATCGCTGAAGCTCTGCAGGTTTCATTATCTTATTTTCTTTCTACCAATACAACTGTTGACAAAAATCAATTTGATTTTAATAAAGGCAATTATTAAATGAAAAAGAATATTAACTGGAAAACAATTGCAGAACCACTGGATGTAAGGAATGTGTACGCACCGAAACATTATTTGCGACGGTGGTTGACCTATGAATTAACTGAATCTGGTGTGATTTTCCAGTGTGAGATGGCGAACGGTGAGTCATTGAAATACCATGTTGATGTCATCGATGCTGATGTGTTTCGCATGCGTATGAATCCGCAAGGAGTAATGGAGTGCGGTTCTGATATGTTGGTGCGTTGTGATTTTCCTGCATTCCCTTTCAAACTTATAGAATTGGAAGACCGTGTCATCATTGCCTCCGAAAAAATGCGAGTGGAGTTTCCTCGCGATTGGCAGGTAGCTGCATATAGCGATCCGGAACCCGGGCAGGGATATGCCTTTTATAAAGAAAGCACAGAAGATCGGGCGTATGGCCCAGGTTTTGAAGTACCTCCTTCCGGGTTTGAGGTTTCCGAAGCAGGTGAGTATCATGTACGTCAAAGTGTTGCCATTCATCCTGGTGAAGCCTTCTATGGTTTAGGGGAGAAATTCACCTCGCTGGATAAATGGAAACATGAAATCCCGCTTTGGGCGGAGGATAGTGGCAATGTCAGTAGCTGCCGCTCATACAAAAATGTACCGTTGCTCATCAGCAGCGCAGGATACGCAATTTTCATGCATTCTTCCCATCCTATGGTCTTTCGCCTGGGGAGCGAATCATCTATCAGTTATTCAATACATGTCCGTGATTCTCAACTGGACATGTTTTTGATTTACGGACCTTCCTATAAACAGATACTCAAACGCTATGCTGAGTTAACTGGTTTTGCTCCGATGCCACCCAAATGGTCCTTCGGGTTCTGGATTTCACGGGCAGGGTATCGCTCAAGGCAGGAAGTGGAGAATATCGTTAGCGAAATGCGTAAACGCGGTTTTCCATGCGACGTCTTACACCTCGATCCGTGGTGGATGGGGGATGGTCCCTGGTGTCATTATGAATGGGATGAGGAAAATTTTCCAAAACCAGCTGAGATGATGGCATGGATGCGTGAGCAGGGAATTCGCACCTCTTTATGGATTCATCCATATGTCCCCAAGAGTAGTGATTTATACAAAGAAGGGGAATTGTTAGGTGTCTTCCTTAAAGATAAAGATGGCAAGGTTTGTAATGTGATGGAAGCCTTTTCTGGTGATGGGGATGGGCTGGCTGCAGTTGATTTCACCAATCCGGAAGCATGCGAATGGTGGCAATCCAAATTAGAAAAATTGCTGGATATGGGTGCAGCGGTTTTTAAGACCGATTTTGGAGAACAAGCGCCAGTTGACGCGGTTTATCATGATGGACGCAGTGGGATTGAAATGCATAATCTCTATCCTTTGATATACAATCGCACTGCTTTTGAGTTAACCAAACAGAAATTTGGTCGTGGGTTGGTGTGGGGGCGTGCTGCTTATGCTGGCTCACAACGTTACCCGGTGCAGTGGGGTGGTGATAGCTATTCCACATTAAACCAGCTTGCCTGTCAGGTGCGCGCGATGTTGAGCTACGGATTGTCGGGTGTGCCATTCAGCAGTCACGATGTGGGTGGCTTCGATTTTTCACCGCATTATTTTGATGATCGTTTTGAAGTGGATTTTAACGCTTCTTATGATGTCGATAAAAAAGAAAGTTTTCCGAAAGATGAAGTAGTTTATGCGCGCTGGATGCAAGTGGGGGTGTTTTCCTCGCATGTGCGTGCCCATGGCAAACAGGCACGCGAACCATGGACATTTGATACGGAAGTAGAAGAAATCTCCTTAAAATATTTAAAACTACGTTATCGTTTGTTGCCTTATATTTATTCCCAGGCGGTTTTGAGCACACGCACAGGTATCCCGATGACAAGAGCGATGATTTTGGAATTTCAGGATGATCCCACCACCCGGCATGTTGATCTGCAATACATGTTTGGTGATAGCTTCCTGGTTAAACCAGTGCTGACCCGTGATGGACATGCTGAGGTTTACCTTCCGGCAGGGAACTGGGTTGATTATTGGAGTAAGGAAATTGTGAGTGGACCTCAATGGTTGACGGTTGATGTAGCTCTTGATACCTTGCCCTTGTGGGTGAGAGCTGGTGAGATCATCCCTATGGGTCCTGAAATGAATTATGTCGATCAGAAGGCGCTGGATCCGTTAACCGTGGAGATTTACCTGCCTGGTGAAGAAGGTCGTTTCCTGATTGAGGATGAGGATAAGCCAGAGATTCCGATTGAGTACAAGCGTGAGGGTTCTAAGTTGGTGGTGAGCATAGGGCAAACTGCTGGGCAGGTTGAATTGAAGGTATATGGCGAAAAAGTGATTTCAGCTGTTGTTGATGGAAAAGAGTTAGAAGTGATTTCTCTCGAGAATGGGTCCCAAATCAACCTGAATGGACAGATTGGTTTTGAAGTGGTGCTGAGATTGGAGGGGCAGGCATGAGTGAATATGATCTTGTGATCCGCAATGGAAAGCTGGTGAGTGAATCCGGTTCACAAATGGCAGATTTGGGAATCAAAGATGGGAAAATTGCTGCCATTGGGTTGAATCTGGTCGCTAATGAGACGATTGATGCGACAGACTTATTGGTGATCCCCGGTGGGGTTGACCCGCATGTGCATTTAAATATGCCAACCGCCACTACCATTACCAGTGAGGATTGGTATTCGGGCACTTTGGCAGCAGCGTATGGTGGTACCACCACCATTCTGGATTTTGTGGAACCATTGCCGGGTCAGACGTTGAAACAGGCTTTGCAGCAAAGGCAGGCAGAAGCAAATGGACAGACATGGTTGGATTATGGATTGCATATGACCATTGCGGATGCAAACTCGATTTCAGAGATTAAATCCCTGGTAAAGGAAGGTGTTACGTCGTTTAAAATATACACCACTTATGGGGATATGCAGTTGAATGATTATGAAATTGTGGCTGTGTTGGATGCTGTTAAAGAAATCGATGGCATTGTAATGGTACACGCTGAAAATGACGCAATCGTGCAACATGCCACCAACACCCTGGTAGCAGAAGGCAAGCTGCAACCGCGCTGGCATCCACATAGCCGCCCGGCATTGGCAGAAGTGGAAGCGGTTAACCGCATGATTTACCTGGCACGTGTTTCCGGCACCAATTTATATCTGGTGCATCTCTCAACGCAGGGGGCAGTTAAGGCAGCGGCAAAAGCACTTGAGGTTGGGCAAAATCTGGTAGCTGAGACCTGCCCACAGTATTTGTTACTTAACCGCGAACGCTATCAAAATGAAGATCCAGCCATAGCAGCTGGTTTTGTTTGTTCACCTCCTTTACGTACCGCGAGTGACCAGCAAGCCATCTGGCAGGCATTACGCCAGGGTACAGTTTTAAGCATTGGTAGTGACCATTGTGCTTTCAACATTGAGTCGCAAAAGCGAAAAGCACTCGGTGATTTCCGCACCATTCCGGGTGGCATTCCTGGCATCGAATTGCGTTATCCATTGCTTTATCATTTTGGAGTTCGCTCGGGCATGCTCAGTATGGAACAGTGGGTCTCTATTTGTAGCAGCAACCCGGCGAAGTCTTTCGGAATCTGGCCACGAAAAGGAAGTTTAGCGATTGGTGCTGACGCGGATCTGGTATTGTTTGATCTGGAAAAAGATTTTGAAGTGAAGCCAGAGAACTTGCACGAAAAAGTAGACTATAGTCCTTATCAGGATTTTGCATTGAAAGGTTTCCCAGTTATGACCCTAATTAAAGGAAGAAAGCTGATTGAAACCGGTAAATTATTGGCAGAAAAACCATTTGGAGAGTACCTAAAATGTGGTCTCCCTGTAATCCCAACCTAAGAAAGGAACCAAGTAGAGGATAGATGATGAACACAAAAGGCTTATTAATATTTCCCCAATGGTTGGTTACCGCTGCGTTGGAAAGCCCGAAGCAGGGTTATGGCATTCGTGTCGTGGATGACAAAATCAGTGATGTTGGACCTAAAGCGGATCTCCTTCAGCAATATTCAGAAGATGAAGTTTGGGAACGTCCAGATCAGGTTTTGTTGCCGGCGTTTGTGGATGCGCATACCCATTTATATGGTGTGCTGGCACATGGTATCCCTTTGACCAAAGCACCAGATGGATTTATGCCGTTTCTGACGGATTTCTGGTGGCCATTGGTGGAAGACCAGCTCGATTCGGATCTGGTAAATGCTGCTACCGATTGGAATTGCGCACAGATGTTGCGCTCTGGTGTGACCGCTTTTTATGATTGTACTGAAGCCCCTTATTCACTACCTGGAGTATTGTTAAAACAGGCTGAGGTTGTGAAGAAATGGGGCTTGCGTGGGATATTGTCCTTTGAAGCGACCGAAAGAGTGAGTAAAGAAAACGGTGAATTGGGCTTGCAGGAGAACCTGGATATGATTGCCTGGGGAAAGCAGGATGGTGGTCTGGTGCAGGGTTTGATGTGTTTTCACACCACATTTACCTGCTCAGATGAATTCATTCAGAAAGCCTTTGCATTGGCAAAAGAACAAAGTGTGCTAACGCATATGCATTGTTCGGAAGGTCATTATGAACCGAATGAAATGTTAAAAAGAAATGGCCGCCGCACGATCGAACATTATGATGCGCTTGGTGTATTAGGGCCTGGTATGCTGGTTTCACAATGTGTACAGATTAGCGAGAACGAAATCGAGTTGCTGGCAAAACGTGGTGCGCGTGTCACCAGTATGCCACTTTCGAATTGTGAAGTAGGTGGGGGCATTGCACCCTTACCACAACTCACATCTGCTGGTGTCACGGTTGGGTTGGGTTCGGATGGCTATATCACCGATTTCTTTGAGGTGATGCGCGGTGCTTTTCTGATCCACAAAGCTGCTCATACCGACCCGCGGGTGATGCCGGCCAATCTGGTTTGGCATCTGGCAACCGCTGGGGGCGCGAAAGCAATTGGCTTGGAAAATCTGGGCTGTGTGAAACCAGGTTGGAACGCAGATTTTATGCTGGTGAAACCAACTTTACCAACCCCAATCAGTGAACACAACATTTACGAACAACTATTGTTGTATTGCAATGCATCGCATGTCGATTCGGTTTTCGTCGCTGGAAAGATGAAAAAAGTGAATGGGGTAGTTTTGGATGCAGATATTGATACCCTACGAGAAAAATCACAACTGGCAGCCGAACGGCTGTGGCAAAAAGCAACTTAAACAAACAGAGGAAATATGAGAATTGGACCTGAAGCAAAAGAAATGAAAGAATTGTACCCAACCGATGTGCTGGCGGAGTTTTTCCGGCGGATGACGTTGGTGCGTGAATTTGAACTTCGCGCAATCGAAGAACGCCGCGGTGGTTTGATCCCTGGCTTTATCCATTCCTGCGTTGGCCAGGAAGCGACTGCCGTTGGAGCCTGTATGGCTTTAAGTCAGGAGGATGTGATCACCAGTACCCATCGTGGACATGGCCACCTGATTGGTAAAGGTGGCGATCCCAAATATATGATGGCTGAACTCGCCGCCCGCAGTCCTGGTTACTGTAATGGGCGCGGTGGCTCTTTGCATATTGCTGATTTTTCATTGGGCATTTTAGGTGCGAACGGGATTGTTGGCGGGGGACTACCGATGGCAACCGGTGCTGCTTTGGGTTTTCAGATGCGCAAAGAAGAACGAGTCGCATTGGCTTTCTTTGGGGATGGTGCAACCAATGAAGGTTCCTTCCATGAAGCTGCCAATCAGGCTGGTGTTTGGAAGCTGCCGGTGATTTTCTTCCTGGAGAATAATCTCTATGGAGAAGGTACCCGCATGCAGCGCTGTACCGCGATTGACGATCTCGCCATTCGCGCACAGGGGTATGGATTTCCTGGCGTGATTGTGGATGGGATGGACATACTGGCTGTTTACGACGCCGTCAAAGAAGCACGTGCACGTGCGATTGCCGGAGAAGGACCGACCTTCATTGAAGCCAAAACCTACCGGTATCGCGGACACTATGAAGGCGATCCACAGGTTTATCGCTCCCAGGAAGAAATTAAAGATTGGCAAAAGAAAGATGCAATTGTGCGCTTCAAAGCAAAATTGATTGATTCTGGCTTATTTGAGGATGGTGATCTGGAAGAAATGCAGGGATCTGTGATTGAACAATTGGATGAAGCGGTCTCTTTTGCAGCATCTGCTGAAAAACCTGCGGTTGAGGATGCATTGGCTGGCGTTTACGCCGATACGCACAATGGACTCGTATTTTAAAGGAAGAAGGTGGCTTAATATGCGTGAAATAACTTACTCAGAAGCAATTCGCGAAGCAATGGCGGAAGAAATGCGTGCCAATCCTTCTGTCTTTTTAATGGGCGAGGATGTTGGTGTGTTTAATGGAGTTTGGGGCGTCTCGGCAGGAATGCTGGAAGAATTCGGTCATGAACGAATTCGTGATACCGCCATCTCGGAAATTAACATTATTGGCAGTGGTTTAGGAGCTGCTCTTGTCGGAATGCGTCCAATTGTCGAAATCATGTTTGGTGACTTCTTGATGTGTGCAGGTGATCAATTGGTGAATCAGGTTGCCAAAGCGCGCTTTATGAGTGGTGGCAAAGCCAATGTGCCCTTAACCATTCGGGTCACCACAGGTGCACCCGGCTCTTCCGGCGCGCAACACTCGCAAAGTCCGGAATCCTGGTTTATGAATGTGCCCGGATTGAAAATTGTTGTTCCTGCCACCCCGGTGGATGCAAAAGGTTTATTGAAAACAGCCATGCGCGGGGAGGATCCGGTTTTATTCTTTGAGCATAAGATGTTATACGCACTGACGGGACCGGTGCCGGAAGACCCGGACTTTATGGTTCCGTTTGGCGAAGCCTCCATTTTAAAGGAAGGGAAGGACGTTACCATTATTGGTGTAGGCATCATGGTGCAAAAAGCACTGGCGGCAGCCAAACAATTGGCGGAGCAGGGTGTGGACGCGGAAGTGATCGACCCACGCACATTGGTTCCAATGGACAAGGATAGCCTGATCAAATCCGTGGCAAAAACAGGACGGGTTGTGATCGCGCATGAAGCACACAAACGAGCAGGGCCAGGGGCAGAGATCGCAGCCATGTTAGCAGAAGAAGCCATTGAATACCTGGATGGGCCGATCATGCGCATCGGGGCGATTAATGTACCTTTGCCGTATAATCCTGAATTGGAAAACCATGTATTACCAAATGAAAAAGATATTGTTCGAGCTGCCTTGCAATTATGCGGTAAGGTATAAAGAAGGGTTGGTGCAATTCGATGAGTGATCAGGAATTTACCAGCAGTTACCAGGTTGTGATGCCGCGTCTTGGCTTGACAATGGTGGATGGCAAAATAATAGAATGGTACAAAAAAGATGGTGAATGGGTTGAAAAGGGTGAACCTTTATTTTCAATTGAAAATGAAAAAGCTACCCTGGATATTGAATCGCCAGCTACGGGTAAACTGGAAATCCAGGTGGAACCGGATATTGTAGTGCCGATCCTCAGCCCGGTGGGTTTGATCCATACCAAAGACAAAGCAAGTTCACACCATGCAACACCTAAGCAAGCACAGCCTTTAGTAGCTCCTTCAAAGCAGGAAGGAGAGAAAAAGACTGTGGTGTCAACTTCGGGTGAGCGAACACAACAAGCACGCATATCGCCCAAAGCGCGTAAGCTTGCCCGGGAAAAAGGGTTGGATGTGAGCCAATTAACGGGTAGTGGCGTGCGGGGAATGATCGTTACCGGCGACTTGCCAGATAAACCTGTTAAAGCTGAGACAGTTAAAGCAACTCCGGTCGCACGCAAGTTTGCAGATGAAGCAGGGGTTGATCTGGCTACTGTTACCGGAACGGGTCCACGCGGAATGGTACGCAAAGAAGATGTTAAAAAATGTTTACAATCTGTTCCTGTGATCCCTGAACCGCAAGCGCCAGTTCCCCTGGAAGGTATGCGCAAAGTGATTGCCGAACGGTTAGGCAAGAGCTGGAATGAAAGACCGCAAGCCAACCTGACAACCGAAGTGGATGCCAGTTTGTTTGTTAAAGCCCGCCAACAGATAAACCAGGAATTGAGCAAAAAAGGTGTAAAAATTTCTTACAACACATTGTTGATCAAATTGGTTGCGCAGGCGATTGCCGAATTCCCCTATATGAATGTGACGCTAGTACCCGAGGGATTGGTTCAACGAACCCATATCAACGTCGGTTTGGCAGTGGATACCGAACGTGGGTTGATGGTGCCGGTAGTAAAAGATGCGGATTACAAGAATTTTGAGTGTATTCAAAAAGAATTAGATGATGTAATTCAAAAGACTTTGGCAGGTACTGCCAGTTGGGATGACCTTACCGGTGGTAGCTTTACGATAACCAATTTAGGTGCTTATGAGATTGACGCCTTCAGTCCGATTATCAACCCACCGGAGTGCGCCATTTTAGGTGTTGGTCGCATTCACGAAAAACCCGTGGTGGTAGATGGCCAGATTGTGGTGCGCGAGATGATGGCATTAAGCATCTCTTTCGATCACCGTTTGGTGGATGGTGCACCGGCTGCACGCTTTTTACAGCGGATTAAGCAGTTTATTGAGCAACCATTTTTATGGTCGTTATGGGATAAATAATGAAAGGAAGGATGGCAGCATGGATTTGAGCGGACGATGTGTTTTGGTGACCGGTGGTGCCCACCGGGTTGGTAAAGCAATCACCCTGACCCTGGCGAAAATGGGAGCCAGCCAGGTAGTTTTCACCTACAATTCATCCACAGAAGCCGCTGAAAAAACTGCTGAAGAAATCCGAGCTTTTGGTTGTGAAGTGCTGGCAGTGCGTTGTGATCAAAGTGAAATTTCCCAGATCGACCAGGTGGTTGACCTGATAAAAAGTAAATTTGGTCGCCTGGATGTTTTGATTAACAGCGCCTCTGTCTTGTTCGAAGCTGATTTCTTCACTGTAACCCCTGAAAGCTGGGAGCAGGTACTGAACATCAACGCGCGTGGTCCTTTTTTCTTCATGCAAAAAGCAGCGCTATTGATGCAGTCCCTTGATGGTGGTGTGATCATTAATATTATCGATGAGTCGGTTTTAAAACCTGCTTTACGATGGGTTCATCATGGCGCTTCCAAAGCAGCTTTATGGAATATCACCCGTAGTGGAGCGATGGCGCTTGCCCCGAAGATTCGGGTGAATGCGGTGTTGCCAGGTGCTGTGTTGAAACCACCCGATTATAGCGATGAACACTGGGAAGGACTGGTTTCCGGAATCCCTTTAGCAAAATTAGGCTCAGCCGAAGATGTATGTCAGGCAGTTGAATATCTAGTAAAAGCTGATTTTGTCACCGGGCAGATGATTGTTGTCGATGGTGGCGCAACCGTACAATAAGGAGAAATTATGAAAATTGAAAATTCCGTCATACTAATTACCGGAGCAGCAACACGTGTTGGAAAAGAAATTGCTTTGTACTTTGCCAGCAAAGGTGCACATATCGCTTTCAGTTATTATGAAGATCATGAACCCTGGCAGGAAACCAAACAGGAGATCGAAGCGCTCGGTGTCAATTGTTTTGTGAAGAAAGTTGAAATTCGCGATCGTGAAGAAATTAATACATTTGTGAAAGAAACCAAAGAAAGTTTAGGACGGATCGATGTATTAATCAACAACGCCTCGGTCTGGTTGCGCACACCATTTTTGAAAATTTCGGAAGAAGAATGGGATCTGGCAGTCGATGTTAATCTGAAAGGACCTTTTCTATGTTCGCAAGCGGTTGCACCGATCATGATTGAACAGGAACAGGGTGTGATTATTAATATTACCGATCTATCAGCATTCCAGGTGTGGAATGACAATGCGCATCATGCGGCCAGTAAGGCAGGCCTGGTGGCTTTAACCAAAGCAATGGCGTATGAATTAGCACCGAACATCCGCGTAAACGCAATTGCTCCCGGAACAGTCTTGTTACCACCTGATCCCTCGCCAGCAAAAGTGGAGTGGGCAATTGAAAACTCATTACTTAAACGAGTCGGTTCTCCGCAAGATGTCGCCAAATTGATGGAATTCTTAATTGAAAATGATTTTGCCACAGGTGCGGTCTATTTCATCGATGGCGGTAGGAATTTAGTCTAAGAAAGTAACGATGACGGAAAAAATTCTCATTCACAACGCCAAAATCTATCAAACCCAAGGTTGGTTAACACCGGGTTTTCTTCAAGTTGTCGATGGAAAGTACGAGACAGTTCAATCGGGTACTCCTACACATGAAATGTTAGGGTTGGTTGACAGAGTAATTGATGCCAACGGTATGGCTGTCCTGCCTGGTCTGGTGAATGGACATTCTCATTTTAGCCAATCATTTATGCGTGGTTTAGCGGGTGGGAGACCGCTCTTGCGATGGTTGAAAGAATTAATCTGGCCGTTACAATCCTCTTTTTCTGCTGAAGAAATGTACCTGGCTTCCTTGCTGGGTCTGGCAGAGAACCTGCGCGGTGGGGTGACATATGTGGTGGATCATCACAAGATCACGCACTCTCGCCAGCACACCGAAGCGGTGATGCGCGCAGTGGAGCAAATAGGACTGCGATGTACCATCGCCAGAGCCTGGTCGGATCGCGGAAACAACCCGGAAGATGGAAATGCCATTCTGGATGAGATGGACCACTGGTATGGATTGGTTAAACCCAATGGCAAAGTGAATTTTGCATCTGGTCCGTTAACCCCCTGGCGGGCATCGGCTGAATTAATGCAAAAAACACACGAACAGGCTGTTAAACATGGCAGTTTCACCCATATCCATGTTTCCGAAACGGATGAAGAAGTGCAAATGACATTATCGGAAACTGGGGTACGACCGGTAACCTGGCTTGACAAATTGGGTATTCTGGATGAGAACAGCCATATTGTTCACGCGGTTTGGGTAGATGATGATGAGATTGCGCTTTTGGCTGAGAAAAATGCCTTGGTCGTGCATTGTCCGGTCAGTAATGCGGTGTTGGGGTCGGGGATTGCCCCGATTGGTAAAATGTTGAAGAACGGTGTGCGTGTGCGTTTGGGTACGGACGGGTCGGCCAGCAATGATACCCAGGATTGTATTGAGAATATGAAAATGGCAATTTGCCTGGCAAGGGCTGGATTTCAGGATGCAGCAAACCTGACCAATGAGCAGGCTTTACAGATGGCGCTTTCTGGTCGAACCATTGCTGTGGGTGAGAATGCTGATCTGATGATGATCAAACTGGACACTTTGCGGTCTGCCCCGGTGCATAATTTAGCGGCTGCTGTTACCCTTAGTGCGCATAGTGAAAATGTGGATACCGTCATGGTTGCGGGAGAGATTCTGATGCAGAATGGCAAGCTAACTACCATTGATGAAGAAAATTTGATCAAAGAATGTAATAGTGCTATGAAGAGTCTCAAGAAACGGGCAGGGATCGACTGATGAATGGAAAAGAACGCGCATTGACTGCTTTCAAACATCAGGAAGCAGACCGGGTGCCAATTTTTGAATTGACGATTGATAATCCGACAGCAGCTTATGTATTAGGTCGGGAGAATCTGTGCGGTTTTGGCGGTAAAGCACGCGGATTGGCATATAACCAGGCAATTGCCAAGGGACGTGTGAAAGATTATTTCCTGCAACGAAAAATGGATGAGATGGAATTGTGGGAGAAGCTGGATCTGGATGTATACCCGCAATGCGATCCACTGCCTGTGGAACCTGCTATACCCGAGCAAATATCGGATCATCAGTGGAAAATCACTGATCCCGTTACCGGGCAGTGGGTAATTTTCGATTATTCAGAAGATTCCGATGTTTATGATATGGTCGACTCTTCCTTAAGAAGAGGTGGATTGCTTGAACTGGAAAAATTAACCATCCATTTGGAGAGTCAACCGTTTGACCCTGACGCCTGGGATTTCACCTATGTGGATATGATTCTTGAACGATTTGGGAAGGATCGTATGGTTATTAGCTCGGCTGATGTTGAAATTGGTTCCACTTTCGATTGGGCAGAAACTTTCCTGATCGGTCTGGTGGAAGCTCCGGATTTGATCCACCGTTACCTGGATGTTCGCTTGAAATCAACCCTTCAACTAGCCGAGATGATACTGGAGCGTGGCGTGCATGGCTTGCATGGCGGTTACGATTGGGCAGCCAACAAGGGTCCTATCTTCTCCCCCCGCCATTTTCGAAAATTTGTTTTCCCGCGCATCAAGCAAATTACAGATCTTTGCCATCGTTTTGGTGTGCCGTATATCAAACACACCGATGGAAATGTCAACACGCTTCTGGAAGATATGATTGAAAGCGGGATAGACGGCTTTCAGGCAATTGAACCACGCGCAAGTATGGACATAGCTGAGATCAAACGTAAATATGGGGATCGATTGACCTTGATTGGGAATGTGGATTGTTCAACGGTATTAGTGGATGGGCCGGTTGAAGCAGTTATGGAGCAAACCAAACAGGTCATACGGGATGCTGCACCCGGTGGTGGGTTCTTACTCTCCAGCAGCAATTCCATTCATCCTGGCGTAAAACCGGAATATTATATGGCGATGTTAGAAACTGCAAGACAATTTGGAAGTTATCCAATTCAAGCAGGAGGTGATTGATGCGCAAGATAAATGATTTGAGAAGTTATATTTCCGTTCTGGAAGAGGAATCAAGGCTAACGCGGGTAGAGCAACCAGTTGATCTGGTGCATGAATTAGCCAACGTCGCGGCCACTTTAGCCAGAATGCAGGGAAGTGGTGCTTTGTTTCAAAATACAAAACGAAGTGAAGATGCTTTTCCTTGGCCAATTTTTGCCAATTCGGTGATCAGCCCAACTACTGCAGCCCTGGCTTTAGGATGTAAACAGGAAGAGATCATTAGCAAAATGAATTTTGCTTTGGATCTTAAAAATGGTATACAACCAAAAAGAAGCGAACAGGATCCTGCCTGGAAAGAAAATGTAATCACAGGCAGTGAAATTAATTTACACAAAATTCCAATCCCTACCCATGGACTGCACGATGGTGGTCCCTTTATCACCGGTGGCGTAATCGTCACCAAAGATCCCATTTCGGGTCGTGGTAATCTCTCCTATAACCGTATGCAGGTGCTCGGAGACCACACCTTTGGATTCAATGTCAACGAGTGGCGGCACGTGATGCAGTTCTATAAGGTCATGCAGGAAAAAGGCGAGGGTTTACCAGCTGCGGTGGCCATTGGACTGGACCCGGCGATTATGATTGCGGCTGGAGCCCGTTATGACGATGATGAACTGGCAATTGCTGGTGCGATTCGTGGCGAACCGGTGCCGGTTTCGCGTGGGGTGACGGTTGACATTGATATTCCTACCCATGCAGAGATCGTGATTGAGGGCTATTTACCACCTAATATTCGTCAACCAGAAGGGCCATTGGCAGAGTTCCATGGCTATTATGGTGAATTGTGGGAGTCACCTATATTTGAAGTTACCGCGATTTGTTATCGCAACCAACCAATCTTCCAAACCATTATCCCGGGTTGGGATGAACATATTTATATTGGGAATGTATTACCACGCGAGCCTCTTTTGTTAAGGTTTGTAAAGCATGTCAGTCCGAATGTAACCGGGCTGCACATCCCGCCTTATGGCAATGGCTTTTCAGCAATTGTCCAGATTCGCAAAAGTAATCCGGGTGAACCTTATAACGCAGCGATGGCAGCCTTCACCGCACATGTCAACATCAAGCAGGTGATTGTTGTTGATCCGGATGTCAACATTTACGACCCAGCAGATGTCTCCTGGGCGTTAACCAACCGGGTAGATTGGTCGAAGGATATGTTTCTTGTACCGGGAGCACAAGGACACGAAATGGATCCCACCGCGGATATCCGGGGTGTACATACGAAGATTGGAATTGACGCGACCTATAAACCAGAAAGAAGGAATTACGGAGATCGAATCCGATATCCAATGGTTGATCTCAACCAATATTTAAAAGAAAGAGAAGGAAGAAAATGACACAACGCGTAGCACTTTATTTACAAGATAAACATGATATCCAATATGAATTGGAGATTGCACAATACGCAGAGGAACGTGGTTTTAGCGAGATCTGGCAAGCGGATACCCGCCTGGCACGTGATTGTATCGTCATGATGAGTGCTTTACTGACCAAAACCAAAAAACTGCGTTATGGCTCCGGTGTATTACCGATCTGGACACGTAACCCGGCAGTGATTGCCGCCAGCTGGAGTACCATGTGGGAACTGGGTGGTAAGGTTGATGGCCGAGGGCGTGTGATGCTAGGTTTAGGTGCCTGGTGGGAACCGATTGCTAGCCGCGTGGGGGTTAATCGCGTCAAGCCACTCAAAGCGATGCGTGAAAATGTGGAAGCCATTCGCAAGTTGTTCACCATGGAAGAAGTTACCTATCAAGGTGAATTTGTCAATTTGGATCGTGTCAAATTAGATGTTGCTTTTGGTGATACCAGTCCGCGTGATATTCCAATATACATTGGGGCGACTGGTGATAAGATGCTGGAAATGGCCGGTGAGTTGTGTGATGGTGTCGTGTTGAATTACGTGGTTTCGGTGGATTACATCAAACATGCGGTTTCACTGGTAGAAGAAGGTGCCCAAAAAGCCGGAAAGACACTGGCAGATGTGGATCGGCCGGAATTGTTGGTTTGTTGTTTGTCAGATGAGAACCCAGCGGCTGCAATGGCAGAAGGTAAGAAACTGGTTGCATACTATCTGGCAACTGAACCGCACATCATGAAAGCCTCTGGTGTCAGTGAAGAGCTGTTGGAAAAAGTGCAAGCGATTATGAGCTGGCCGGCGACTGAAGAAGACTATATCAAAGCCTCCAAAGTCATACCGGATGAAGTGGTGCGTGAATTGATGGCCGTGGGAACCTCTGATGAATGTCGCAAAAAAGTGCGAGAGTATGTGGATGCTGGTGTAACCTGCCCAATTCTTTACCCGATGATGGATGACATTAAACCAGTGGTCGATGCTTTTGCGGATGGTTTCTAAAGGATGATGCATAAAAATGCTTAACAAACAAGAACTCAAAGCAAAAATTGAAACACTGGCCGAGGAAATGAACCAGGGTATGGTTGATTTTCTGAGTGATCTGATTCGGATTCAGAGTTATACCAGTCAGGAAGGTTTAGCCGTACAAAGAACTCTGAAAGAATTACACAAAATTGGTTGTGATGAAGTGTGGATGGATAGTGCCGGAAACGCGATGGGGCGCATTGGTAAAGGGGAGCGAGTGGTTTTGTTTAACGCTCATTTAGATACCAATGAAGTCAGTGATGCCAGTAATTGGCCTCATCCACCATTAGAGCCAGTAATTGAGGACGGGATTTTATACGGGTTAGGGGCATCGGATTGCAAAGCAGGCGTTGCAGCCATTGTGTATGGAGCCGCCATCCTGAACAAGTTAGGGCTGTTGGATGATATTTCTGTCGTTGTTATGGGAGCAACGCTCGAAGAAGATGCGGAAGGTTTTGCCTTCCGATCCCTGGTTGAAAAGGATGGCTTGAAACCCGAATGTGTATTATTAGCCGAGGCAACTGATCTGACATTAAGGCGTGGGCATCGTGGACGCTGTGAGGTACATGTTCGTACCGAAGGCAAGGCAGTGCACGCCAGCACGCCCCATCTGGGTGAAAATGCAATTGTCAAAATGGCACCGGTGATTGAGGCTCTCGAGAAAATGAATGGCAGTCTTCCCGAGCATCCTGTTTTTGGACCGGGTACGCAGGTGGTTAGTTTAATTTCAGGACCACATACCCCCAATTCAGTTCCGGATTGGTGCGAAATAGCTCTGGATCGAAGATTGGTACCGGGTGAAACAGCTGTTTCAATTGTGGAAGGTATTAAAGAAGTTGTCGAACCATTTGGAGCCAAGGTGGAGATACCAATTCAACCCGTTTTTACCCATACGGGATTAAAATTGGATGGTCCTGCTTTTTATCCGGGATGGTTGATTGATGAAGATGCTGAAATTATCCAGGTAGGTAAAGAAACCTTTGAAGCTTTATGGCAGCAAGCTCCAAAGGTGGATGTCTGGAAATTCAGCACAGATGGCACTTATTCAGCTGGTGTCGCAGGAATTCCCACCATGGGTTTTGGTCCACAGGAAGAACCGTATGTGCATACGGCAATGGATCAGGTGAACCTTGAAAAACTTAAAAAAGCTGCCATGTTCTATGCGCTTTATCCGGTCATTTATCAAGAAATGACGGGTGCGAAATAATCAAAACAAAATTTTAAAGGAGATTTAATATATGCAAACAACACTTTTAGGGAAAGATTTCATCACCACCGAAGATTGGACGAACGATCAACTGATCTCGATGATGGATATGGCTGGTGATCTCAAACGACGTTTCGCGATTGGCGAACCACACGACCATATTTTACGCAGCAAGACATTGTTCATGTTATTCTTCGAAGAATCAACCCGTACCCGCAACTCATTTGAGTCCGGAATTACCCAACTAGGTGGGCATGGTATTTACCTGACCCCAGCCACCACACAGGTAGGACATGGTGAAAACTCAAAGGATACTGGTGGTGTATTACAGCGTTATGGGCACGGTATTTCCGTACGCGATTGCCGCACCGGTATTGGCCAGGCTTACCAGTATGAATTAGCCAGCCATGTAGATATTCCTGTTATTTCCATGCAGGACGATGTCGATCATCCCTGCCAGGCAATGGCAGACTTGATGACCATTCGTGAAAAATTTGGTAATGACTTACGTGGACGCAAATTCGTCATTTCATGGACTTATGCTCCAAAATATGTCCGTCCACTTTCTGTTCCACAGGCTTTGGTTATGCTGATGACCCGCTGGGGCATGGATGTTACCCTGGCTCACCCCAAGGGATTTGAACTGATGCCGAAATGCCTTGAATCTGCTCAGGCACATGCGGAAGAGAATGGTACCAAATTCGAAGTAGTCGATGATATGGATGCAGCTTTTGAAGATGGTGATGTAATTTATGCCAAGAGCTGGGGTCCCATCATGGAAACTGAAGAACCAGCAGCCGTACAGGCAATGTGTGACCAACACAAAGATTGGATTGCTGACGAACGTAGAATGGAACTTGCCAAGAAGAAATCAATCTACATGCATTGTATGCCGATTGATCGTGGTTATGAAGCGACTGATGCCGTCGTGGATGGTCCCCATTCTGTGATTTACGATGAAGCTGAAAATCGCCTGCACATCCAAAAAGCTTTGATGGCTTTGACGATGGGTGGACGTCTCTAGTTTTATCTGTTTTGAAGGTATTTCAGGATGTTTGTGACCTACGATCACAAACATCCTTCCTTGAAAAAATAAGGGTAATAATGTACGAAGATGAATCCGAATTAGCACATCTAGTTTTGGATAAACCGCTCGTTACCAAAAAAATTGAGACTCACATTGTTGCTGGCAAAACTTATGCTGAGGTATTAGCCCATTACATCACCAAACCAGGTGTTGCTTATGTAGTAATTGTGAACGGGTTGGTGGTTGATATGCATGATAAGATTCAACCAGGTGATGAAATTCGCTGTGTACCTCAAATTATTGGAGGTTAAATAATGAAAACAAACCAGGGCTTAACCCAATTTGAAATGCGACCTGAATTTATGGAAGGAAATTCCCCGTTCAGTGGAAAGGTATTGCGGGTAAATTTGACTACTGGAAAGATTTGGGTCGATGAACATGACGATGACTTCTACCGCAAATGGATTGGTGGTCGTGGTTTGATCGTTTATTATTTATTAAAAGAAACACCTCCGAAGATTGATCCGTACGACGAGCAAAATTTATTGATCTTTGCGCCGGGCATTCTGACCGGAACTGTATTACCAGGCACAGGACGGCATGCCGTGGGTGGAAAATCTCCGTTGACAGGTGCTTTAGCATCCGGTGAAGCAGGTGGCTGGTGGGGAGCTGAATGTAAACAAGCCGGGTTTGACGCGGTTGTGATCCAAGGGAAAGCCGAAAAACCGGTTTATTTGTGGATCAAAAATGGTGGGGCAGAAATCCGAGACGCCAGCCATTTGTGGGGATTGAAAACAGGTGATAGCCAGGAAGAAATCCGGAATGAACTGGATGATAAGAAGATTCGAGTAGCGCAGATTGGCCCGGCAGGAGAAAAGCTAGTACGTTTTGCGGCTGTGATGCATGATGTCAATCGTGCTGCGGGTCGTTCGGGTTTAGGTGCACTGATGGGCAGTAAGAATCTCAAAGCTGTAGCGGTTCGTGGGACCTACAAGGTTGGCCTGGCTGACAAAGAAATGATGAAGATCACCCAAAAGTGGATCACTTCCAATTATAAAGACATGATGGGATGGGCTACACAGTATGGAACAGCTGGTTCGGTGAAAGGAAATCATGATTCGGGAACCACAGCCATAAAGAATTATTTAGAAGGTAGCTTGGAAGGTATTGAAAACCTGGATGCAACCTCTACTTTTACCTGGTTAATTAAAGATCGGGATACCTGTAACCGTTGCCCGGTACGTTGTAAATTGGTGGCATCGCATGAAGGCGATGTGAATATTGATCCACGTTATGGCGGGCCGGAATATGAATCAACGGCTGGGTTAGGCCCACTTTGCCAGATCAATGATCCATTGGTGGTATCGAAGGCAAATGAATTATGTGCGGCATACGGGTTGGATACCATCTCGGCTGGTGGAACAGTTGCTTTTACGATGGAATGTGGCGAAAATGGATTGATCGATGGCGTTGATTTTATACCGAAATTTGGCGATGGATCTTCTTTGCTGGAAAGCATAGAAAAGATTGTGAAACGTGAGGACTTAGGGGATTGGATGGCCGAAGGAAGTGCCCGCATGGCAGAAAGAATCGGTAAGGATTCCGAACAGATGTTGGCAGTGGCACGCAAGCAGGAATTACCCTTCCATGATCCACGTTTGAAGAATGCGATGGGTATGGGGTATGCTGTTTCAGCTACCGGGGCAGATCATATGGCAAACCTGAATGATACTTTTGCTACCTGGGATGGGGCAGATATCAATGCGCGTTTACGAGAAGTGGGGTTGGAAACACCACTGGAATTGTGGGGTATTTCCGACCATAAAATTGACGCTTTTTATTATGAAACTGCTTTCAAGAATTTCCTGGATAGTGCCGTGATCTGTCATTTTTATCCATATGAGTATCAACACATGGTTGATGCGCTCAATGGCGCAGGTGGGTGGAATCTGGATTTACATGAGATTAATGATATTGGCGCACGGATTATTACCGCTGCTCGTTTATATCTCATACGAGAAGGATTTACAGCGGAAGATGATATGCTGTCTGCAAGGACTTTCCAGGCAACGAAAGAGGGACCCATTGCGGGTAAAGCGATGACACCGGATTATCTGCGTGATGCGCTGCAAAGGTATTATAAAAGGATGGGTTGGGGAGAAGATGGTGAGCCGGGTGAGGAAGTGTTGCAGCGGTTGGAGATAGAATAGGCGGAAGGCGAAAGAGACAAGGCATAAATTGCAAATCACCAAGACCAATGGTGCATTGCACTTAAGGACTAACCAACCAACACAAAATTGGTGGTGCATTGCACTTAGGGAGATACCCAACATTTGAATCAACGAAGAAATGTGTCGTTTTCAATGTTTCAGAAGTGCATTGCACCTAGAAATGGAACACCGTCTTTTCGCATTAGGTGCAACGCACTTTTGGATGCGAGATTCCCAATCTCTAGTACACATCCAGTGGATATTCTTTCTCCCTAAGTGCATCGCACCAAGAACAAACTTGAATCGAAATAATGCATTTTGCCCGAGGTGCAACGCACCAGAATCTTGGTGGTGCATTGCACTTAGGGAGATACCCAACATTTGAATCAACGAAGAAATGTGTCGTTTTCAATCTTTCAGAAGTGCATTGCACCTAGAAATGGAACACCGTCTTTTCGCATTAGGTGCAACGCACTTTTGGATGCGAGATTCCCAATCTCTAGTACATATCCAGTGGATATTCTTTCTCCCTAAGTGCATCGCACCAAAAAAATCCTCAAACCTCAAACCAATAACCTAATTTCTAACCCCTACTTCCTAAACCTCGGATACTTCCGGTGGGTGCCATCACAAAGCGGTTTGATTTCTGAACGGCCACAGTTACACAGTGTAACCCGGTTGCGGGGTTTCAACAATTTGCCATCAGATCTTTCTATTTCGATTTCACCTGTTACCCAAAAAGGTCCAATAATGGGTCCATCATCCGTGATCTCGGTTGTATCCGCTATTTGTATTGGTAAATTCGGTTCTATCTCTGCTTCATCATTGGTCATTGAATAGGTGAGTGCGCCAGATGGGCAGCGTTCTACCATCGCAATCACTAATGAACGCATTTGGGTACTTTCGGTTTCCGTAATAATCTGGCGAATAGGTCGATTAAGAAGTCCGCAAAAACCGGATTCCATACACAGATTGGGATTTTTTCGAACAACCAGATTCGTTCCACCGGGAAAAGTGTATTGTTGCTCATAGAAATCTTCACTTTCGGCAGTTTCTGTACCGTCAAATTCCACACGGCGATGGGTACTATCACAAAAGGGGAAATTTTGAGAGTTTCCACAACGGCAAAGGTAATATTCCTCGGGATCGGTTTCCAGGACAAATTCCTTATGCCAGGTCAAAGGTTCACCATATTCGGATACAACCTGAGATTTTCGGACTAATGGAACTGGACCTTTCACACAATACGAGCCATTCTTTGAGATAGTTATACGTGGTTTTTGTTGTTCACTCATGCTTCCTCCAATTGGGTATGTTTTATCCTTAGAGACTCCACAATCGTCTTCCTGTTTAAAAATTGCAATTATTTCTGGCGATGGGGGATTTCTTCACGACCATCCGAATAACGAGCAAAGCGACCATTTTCTCTGGGATGTACCGGGTCATAGCGACCCCATGGCCAGCCACCGAATTGATCTTTTCGATAATCAGCATAGGCATCATAGATTTCCTGTTGATTATTCATGACAAATGGGCCATATTGAACGACCGGTTCTGCGATGGGTTTTGCCTGTAACATTAATATTCTTGCCGGTTCACTTCCAGCAATCAATTGAACAGGTACGGTCGGGTCAACAGCAAATTTGTGATTGTTTTCTATTTGGGTTCCCTGCACGTCCAGATGATCACCTTCAAAGAAGAATAACTCCCGGGTGACATCGTCACTTTCAACCGGTACTATCCATTTTGCTCCGGCATCCATCTCAATCAACCAAATAGCTACTTTATTAGCAGGGTCTGCAGCCCAGGAATCTGGTGCTGGTGGAGTTGCTGATTTTGCATCCAATGACCCAGCAATGAGGGTAATGTTGGTTACTTTCTTGTTTTCATCCTGAACACTGACTTTGGTCATTTCCTCAGCCCAAAGCATTTTGAAATGCGGTTTCACAAATTTTTTGGCAGCTGGCAAATTTAACCAGATTTGAAAAAGTTCTAAGCGGTTTGTTTGATCCTGGTTGAGTAGTGGAAACATTTCAGCGTGTTGCAAGCCACTTCCCGCTGTCATCCATTGGACATCACCCATCCCATAGCGGCCTGCGGCACCATGCGAGTCGGAGTGGTCGATAAAGCCATCCAGAATGATGGTGATGGTCTCAAAACCACGATGGGGGTGCGCTGGAAAACCGGGAACCACTTCGCCATGATACATACGCCACCCATCTTTTACAGTGAAGTCCTGACCAAGATTCCTACCAGCCAGTGAGGCAGCCGGCCCTAATTGGTGGTTTCCGGCTGGGTAATGGTCGAGGTGATGGACACAGAATAAAAAGGGATCACTGGTCTCCCAGGTGAAATCGAGTGGTTTTGGCTTGGATATGATTGGATTATTCATAGGTCTCATATGTAAAGGTTTTGGTGAATTTTAGTTTCATTAAATTATAGGCATGAGTTGAGGATAATTCAAAGGGAAGTACAAGTTGGTATCGGGAGGAGAAATAATTCTTTACTCGAAACTGAGTACATTTTGAATAATTACCCGGTATCCCTGAGCTGCTTGTTGTAATTCTTCGATAGATATTGATTCATTCGCTGTGTGAGCATCGGTTTCTTTACCCAGGCCATAACCTATGGTTGGAATATCATACATCCCGGCACTGGCAGCACCATTTGTACAGAATTGGAAAGCCGAGATGTCTATTTTCGGATTGATAACTTGTAAACCTTTTAATGCATATTGCACCAATGGGTGGTGTTCTTCCAACATCCAGGCGGGGAAAAACTTTGGAGCAGCCATCTGGTAGCCACGATAAGTGGTTTCACTTCCTTCAACGATCTTTACCGTAAAATTCGCATTTAAGTCCTGGGCACCATCCTGAATCTCATTGACGATCGACTCAATTGTTTCACCCAGCAGCAAACGACGATCAAAGGTCACCCGACAACGATTGGGAATGACCGAACTGCCCGGGTAAGGATCAGAAATGATATCGGTTAAAACCATGCTACCCGAACCGAGAAAGGGGTGTTGGGTCTTTGGTAGCTTTTCGATGGTTTCAATCAGGCGCAGCATGGTGTGGACTGCACACTCACCAACTTCTGGGGAGGAGGAATGGGCAGACTTTCCAATCGTTTCAACCACCACTTCTGCACGACCACGACCTCCACGGTTGAGCTGCAAATTGGTGGCTTCACCAATGACCACATAATCGGGATTATTCTCTTTGATGACAAGTTGGAGACTGCCCCCTTCCATTAATTCTTCATGGACAGAGCCGCAAACAATCAAGTTACCGATTAACTCCTCACGTTTGACTTGCGCAGCTCCATAAACCATGGCTGCCAGGTTACCCTTCGTATCTGCGCTTCCTCTGCCATAAATACGATTATCAATGACTTCTGCAGAGAAAGGATCCAGGTGCCAATCTTCGGGATTTGCTCCAACAGTGTCCATGTGGGCATCCAGCAAAAGGCATTTACCCGGTTTGTGCCCCTGAATCAAACCCAATGCATTGCCTGCCTGGTCAACCCAGGCGTCATCGTACCCGAGTTGATGCATTTCTACTAAAATCCGTTCTGCTAAAGGTCCTTCCTCACCGCTCAAGCTGCGAATTCTTATCAAATCACGGGTGAATTCGATTAGTGCATCATTTTCCATGTGAACACCTCCTTCCTTTCATTTTATCAGGTTACTTTCCTCAAACATTAATTTTGATGTGTGTAATGGAAGTTTGGTTTTGATCTCATTACATATATAATAGTTACATAAAATGATATTTATTGGAGGTTGCATTGCGTGTAGTAGTTGGAATTAGTGGCGCCAGTGGGGCGTTTTTAGGGGTTGAGGTATTAAAGGCATTACGGCGACAACCAGATATTGAAATTCACTTAATTATTTCGAAAACTGCTGAGGAAACCATCCGAATTGAGCTGGGTATGAAAGCGGAAGAGATTCATGCACTGGCGGATGTGGTGCATTCGAACAAACAATTAGGCGCATCGGTGGCGAGTGGTTCCTTCCGGATTGCCGGGATGATCATTGTGCCATGCAGCATGAAGACACTGGCCGGACTTGCCACCGGTTATTCGGATAATCTGTTGTTACGCGCAGCCGATGTATGTATTAAGGAGCGCAGGAAGCTGGTGGTGGTGCCACGCGAAACACCTTTGAGTGGCATTCACCTACGAAATATGTTAACCCTGCATGAGCAGGGGGTTGTGGTGTTACCGGCAATGATGACCTTTTATCACAAGCCGAATGATATTCAGGAAATGGTGGATCAACTGGTTGGAAAAATCCTACAGCAATTTGATATTCCCTTCGAACGCTATTCCCCATGGGGAGGGCTGGAAGAGGATTTGTAATGGACGATGTAGACGATGAATTCTACGAAAATAATTCCGAGATTATTTTTTACCAATTCGAAAATGGAAATACTCACATAGAGGTTCGCCTTGAGGATTCGACTGTTTGGTTAAGTCAAAAAATGATAGCTAATCTTTATCAAAAAAATGTAAGAACAATTAATGAGCATATAAAAACAATTTTTGATGAACATGAGCTAGAACCCGATTCAACTATCCGGAATTTCCGGATAGTTCAAACGGAAGGAAATAGACAGGTAAGTCGTCTGATCGACTTCTACAATTTGGAAATGATCATCGCCGTTGGTTATCGCGTCCGCTCCCATCGAGGTACTCAATTCAGACGCTGGGCGACCGAAAGATTGCGTGAATACCTGGTAAAAGGGTTCACCTTGGATGATGAGCGTCTCAAAGAAGGGAGAGGTCTGGGAGACGATTATTTTGACGAATTATTGGATCGGATTCGCGATATTCGAGCATCTGAAAAACAATTTTATCGCAAAATAACTGAAATCTATAGTTTGTCAGCTGATTATGATCCCAATGTAGATTACGAACGGATTTTACAACAAATACAGTCAAGAATTGAGAAAAAACAATGATCAGTAGTTTCGTTATCGGACTTGTCGCACTCATGTACATTATTGACCTGGTGATTACACTGGTTAATTACAATCATCGCAATCAACCGATCCCTGAGATTGCCAAAGATATTTATGACCAGGAGAAATACCAAAAGTGGTTGCGCTATTTCATGGAAACCCATCGCTTTCAGGTGATTGTTAAAACCCTTTCAACAGTTTTTCTACTCGTTTTGTTAGGATTTGGATTTTTTGGATTCCTGGAGAGGTTATCGGTAGCCTGGTTTAGCCATCCGATCCTGCAGACACTGGCATTCTTAGGTGTGTTTTTTCTCATTAATATGTTCATCAGCCTGCCGTTCGATTATTACGCCACGTTTGTGATTGAAGAGAAATATGGCTTCAATAAAACCACTCGTAAAACCTTTTTTGTAGACTTACTGAAAAGTTTACTATTGGCAGCGGTTCTGGGCGGTGGCTTAGTGGCTTTACTAAATGCAATTTATCTCGAATTTGCAAATAACATCTGGTACTTTGTGTTATATGCCTGGTTGATTCTGACGGTTGTAATGATCATCCTCTTCGTTTTGAACACCAAAGTGTTTGTGAAGATCTTCAACAAACTCACCCCGCTGCCTGAAGGGGAACTTCGAGATAGAATTCATGCTTTAGCGGAGAAAGTAGGCTTTAATGTGAAAGCTATTTCGGTGATGGATGCCTCCAAACGCTCCACAAAGCTAAATGCATTCTTCAGCGGTTTGGGGAAAACCCGCGAGGTGGTGCTTTATGATACGCTGGTGGAGAAACTGGATGATGAAGAGATTCTCTCCGTATTGGCACACGAATTGGGACATGCTGTCCATAAAGACATTCCACGGATGTTGGCATTACAGATTGCGATGTTTGCGTTGTATGCGGTGGTGATCGGATTCATTCTACAGAGTGACGCCCTGGCACAAGCGTTCGGATTATCTGGCGTGCACCTGGGCTTTGGATTACTGCTCTTCTCTATCCTGATGGCACCTCTGGATTTACTGATCTCTTTACCTGTTAATGCAATCAGTCGCAAAGCAGAGTATGCTGCTGATGCTTTTGCAGCGAAATATGCTGGAAAAAAAGCAACCATGAACGCATTCAAAGTGCTCGCACAGGAAAACCTGGCGAATTTAACGCCTCACCCGCTTTACGTAAAAGTTCATTATAATCATCCCACGATCCCACAACGATTGGAAGCTATCCGGCAGAAATCATGAATTTTTACCCGCCAATATTGACACCAATTAATCGACCGATGCCAAAGGTAATAACTGCTGCCAGCAGACCAAACAATACCTGACGGGAACCTGATACCAATAAATTCCGGCCGGTGAAAAGCGTGATGCCGGCACCGATGATGAACAAACCAACTGCACTGATCAGGAGGCTGCCAATTACAGCCGCCATTCCGCTCAGAAATGTAAAAGATATGACTGGAATTATGGCTCCCAAGGCAAATAAAAAGAATGAAGTGATGGCTGCTTCCCATGCGGATCCACCTAATTCAGCCGGGTCAATATTAAGTTCTTCACGTGCCATCGTCTCCAATGCCTGGGAAGGATTCTCAAAGATCTTATTGGCTAATTTTTGTGCTTCTTCCTTGGACATTCCACGTGCTTCATAAATCAGTGCTAATTCTTCGGCTTCTTCCTCGGGCGCAGAGGCGATTTCAGCTTCCTCAATCGTAATCTGGTGCTGGTATAACTCGCGCGAGCTCTGCACCGAGAGCCATTCTCCCAATGCCATGGAAAACGCACCTGCCAGCAAACCTGCCAGGCCAGTGATGAGGATGGTAGAATTCTGGAATTCTGCTCCAGCGACACCCATCACCAGACTCAGATTGGATACTAAACCATCATTTGCTCCCAATACGGCAGCGCGTAATGCATTTCCCCCGGTTGCCCGATGCCGCCCCTCCAACCTAGCCAGCAATCCACCCTCCATACCACCGGGCATACTTCTGGTTACCTGGGTCAATAAGCGAGAATGGGAGAGCTCATCCGAAGACATATCCGCTGCATCAGACATCTGGGCATATTTTTGGGAGTCCTTCTGCTCCATGCTGGTAATGGTGGGTAAGACAGCATTGACCCCAAACCGTCTTGCAGCCCAAGCCAGGGTGCGGGTACGCCAATTGGGAAAGAATTTTGGGATGTTTACTCCAGCTTCCTTTAAGCGTGAAATCCACTTGTCGGCGTGTCTTCGCTCTACATTTGCCATGCGTAGGTATACTTCAGCCAGGCGTTCATCTTTTTCCACCTGAGCCAGGGCATCATACAAATAAGCGCCATTCAATTCATCATCCAGACTATCCAAGGCCATTTTTTGCTTTATTTTGTCCATCATGAACTCCTGAGGTTTTTCTATAATCATACTCCTTTTATTTTGGAAATGAATGTTTAGATTTTTCTCGATTTACAGGTTAATTTTTCAAATCATGATAGGATTAAGTGGGTTGTTCAAATCCAAACAATTTGATCAAGAAGGTTCCATTAAATGAATTTATTGGTGTATCTGGCAATCTCATTAATGATCATAACCAAGTTGATGGATGTTTTATCCACGATCATTAGAATTAAACACCCACAGATTGAAACCAATCCACTTGCCCGGAAATTGATGACCAAAATCGGGATTAAAATGACTGCCTGGATAGTGTTTTCAATGGTCGTTATCATAGTTTTGATTATGGGGGGAATTGTCCTGACAAGTGAACCAAGTTATCAAATCTTTTTTCTGACCTTCGGACTTATTGTATCCATTATCCAATTTGCGGTGGCGCTTAGTAACTGGACCAGGAGACCCAATTTCATTACCCGGCTGGTCTTGACATATCATCGCAAAATAAATTCAGTTTTTCGTAGAATTTAACTACCAACCATGAACAGATTGCAAAACTTGTTTTTAGAGGATAATACTTCGAAGGAGTTGTTGGTATCTACTTCGAAATATATCATTTTCTCCACTACTGCAATCTATCTAATCTTCCATTTCACCGCTTCGCTCTTTTATCCACAAATTTTCAGCCCAAAATTATGGGTAAGCACCAGTATTTTTTTGGTTACTTTTATTGGTACGCTCTCACTACTGAAATACTCCTATTTATTTTCTCAAATATTCTGGCTTTTTGGGATCAGTGCTACGATTTTGAGCGCGTTTTTCACGTTTGATCAAGTAGAGATTTTATTCTTTTTTGCTGCATTACCTTTTATGACCATCACGACCATTGGATTACTCGGAACAATCATCCTTGAAATTTTAATTGTCATTTGTACTTTAGTGATGCCATCCATTGGTTTATTTCCAGCTTTGCCAGAAGGTTATCCTTTCGCAATTATTTTTGTGTGTATTTTTGCAGGTGTCTTTGGGTGGGGAATTTCGAACAATCTCAATTCAGCGATTGAAAATGCATCCTTCCATTATTATGAAGCAAGGAAACGTTTGCAGGAAACGCGTGAACACAGGGCGGAAATCAGCAGAATGTTAAAAGAACAGAACCAATTCAACTACCAATTGAAGCAAATGACCAGGATGTTAGAACAGGCACGGTCAAAAGCTGAAGAGGCACGTGAAGATCGCGATCGCTTTGCCATGGCAGTCTCACATGAATTGCGCAGTCCTTTGAATTTTATTATTGGATTTAGTGATTTGATGGTAAATGCACCTGAAACATATGCACCTTTGGATGAATGGCCACCTGGGTTATATGATGATTCACAGGAGATTTACAAAAGCAGTAAGCATTTACTAGACCTGATCAATGATATTCTTGACATGGGTAAAATGGATGCCCGTCAAATGCCCCTTTTCCGGGAACGGGTTGACCCTAAAATATTGCTGGATGAAATTGAGGATTTGGTTGCTGCTCCAATTATCCAAAAGGGTCTCCAATTTGAAATTCAAGCAGAAGAAAATATGGCCTATATCTATGTCGATCGGACACGAATTCGACAAGTGTTATTGAATGTGATCACCAACAGTATGCGTTTTACTAAAGAAGGAAAAATTCTTGTCATTGCGCGGATGAATGGGGAGGACGAAGTAGAAATTGCGATTCATGATGATGGACCCGGGATTGCCCCAGAAGATTTGGAAAGAATATTTTATGAATTTCGCCAGGCTGGGCAGGAGAATTGGAGCCGGGAAAAAGGATCGGGGTTGGGATTACCCATCAGCAAGCGTTTTGTAGAGATGCACGGTGGCAAAATAAAAGTTGATAGTGAGATCCAAAAAGGTACAACCATCCATATCTATTTGCCTGTGATGGAACCACTTCCTTCGCTTCTTGAATCAAGATCAGATTTACTGGAAGGTGGTGAACAACGGGTGGCAAGTCGTTTTGCTAAAGGGCAAGCGGAACTATTGCTTTGTTATTCGGCTGATTTAAGCAAAGCTAAACAAATTGGACATTTGCTTTTTGATTATGAATCAATCGCGGTCACAAATATGAACGATCTCAGACAAAGGATTGAGAGTTACTATCCATCAGCCATTATTTTGGATGATGCCTATGTGAATGAAAACCAGCTATCTTTACTGATTGAAAATCTGCCATACCAGATTCCGGTTGTTCGTTTCCTGTTTTCGGATGTACTCGAGCAATCTTTGATTCTTCCAGGTGGTGTTTTTCGATATCTGGTCAAACCTGTCGCTCGGGATACCTTGATTCAAACCATACAATCTATCGGCAAAAACACCAACGACCTGTTGGTGATTGATGATGATCCCAGCATGGTGAGATTGTTCACCCAGGCGATAAAATCATATAATGGGGTAATACCTTCTATTGAGAAAGTTAATTTTTATCCAGCATACACAGGAAAAGAAGCTTTAGAAATCATAACTGCACAAAATGTAGATGCAATTTTACTGGATTTGGACTTGCCAGATATTCATGGAACACAGGTATTGGCTGAAATTCGAAAGATGAAAATTCACGAGACCACACCGGTGATTATTATTTCTGCCAGTGATTTTGGCAATGAAGAAAAGCCAGTACATCCTGGTTATTTCCAAATGATGTATAAAAATCCATTGAAACCAATTGATATGAAGGTAATTTTCAATTCTGCGTTGGAAGTATTAAAGCCTGATTATCGTGAATAGGATGAAAATTTATTAAGTAGTTTTTAGTGTTGTTTTTTGCAATACATCCAATAGTTCTTTTTGTGTAATTGGTTTCTTGAGAAAATAATCAGCACCTAAGGACTTGGCGAACTCGGATTCACCCCAGGCAGAACAGATGATGATTGGAATGTGTTTGGTTTTCTCATTCAATCGTAAGGATTGCAAAATTTCCCAACCATCAAGTTTTGGCATCATAATATCCAAAAGAATTAGCGCGGGACTGAGTTCAATTGCTTTTGATAGGACTTTAGTGGCTTTGGATAAGCCATAAATCTTGAAATCAGTTTTAGATAAGTATCGCTCATACATTCTTAATGCTGGTTCCTGGTCATCCACAACCAGGATCAATTTCTTTTCCTGGGTTACAAACCTGACAATAAGTTGGAATCCTTCTGATGAATGATATCCATCCAACTGAATACTTAATTCATTCAGCCATTGATTGATCAGGTTCTCATGGGAGTGTAGGTAGGTAAGAAATTGATCTAAATTCAATTTCGTATCGGGCAGATAAAAATTCAATTCAACATCATCATTATTTTGTTCCAACCTGACATCAATATGACGACAATTAGAATGTTGTAAGAATAGATGAAAAATGCGAATGATTAATTGACGTAAAATGATGCGATCATTGTTAATGATCAAATTAGTTTCGGGTTGGTAAAAAGTCACTGTTACAGATTGTTGTTCAAAGTGGTTTCTTAGCAAATCAAGAACGCTTTGAACAACTTGATTTAAGTTGATCATTTCCCGATTGATATTGAAGCCGTTAGGCTCAACTTCTCCCGAATGTGATCTATCAGATTGGATTCTGTCCCAAAGAATCATTGCGACAGCTCGAATTGCTTTCTTTTGATTTCTTCTGATCTGACGTTCCCCCAGTGATAATTCTTTCGCCAGTGTTTGAGAACTGACGTTTTCAATAAAGCGTTTTGAAAGGATTACATAAGCTCGCCACTCCATCGAAAAAAGATCATACTCACTCTCAGTCGGTTTTAATGAATTGATACACTCTAACAAAACACCTTTTAGATAATCCCCGCGTGAACCTTTATATTCTGCTGGAGGTTTTATGCCTGAATCTATTAATGGATGGGTTTCAAGGGCTGCAAAATCAAACATATTGATCAGCGCATCTTTTACAAGGTTTTCAAAAATATCAAAATCCATTCGTACTCATGTCCACCGTTCGTCCGGGATATGTCCGTAAATATCTTGTTAGCCATTACTGGATCATTATAATTAATTTTACCTTGCCTTCTTGGCAATTCCTAATCATTTAACCTATCATATTCTAAGGAGATAAATATCGGGATATTACTGAATGTCACTACTTGTCGAAACTTTGTGTTGTGTAATCCAATTGAAGTTGGTTCATGATCAAAAAATTCAGAAGGAGAAGTAAATATGAACGGTCGTAAAATTAGTTGGTTAATAGTCACACTATTGGTCCTTTTTTCGATGGTGTTGACTGCTTGTGGTGGTCAGACTGAAACGCCTGCTGCCGAAGTACCTGGTGAACAACCCGCAGAACAACCTGCTGGTAAACAACAGGTGGAAGTATTTTCCTGGTGGACTGGTGGTGGTGAAGCCGCTGGTCTGGATGCCATGATTGAAGTATTTGCAGAAATGTACCCAGACATTGAATTCATCAACGCTGCAGTTGCTGGTGGTGCCGGAACCAACGCACGTGCTGTCCTGGCAACCCGTTTGCAAGCTGGTGATGCGCCAGATAGCTGGCAGGGTCATGCAGGGCAGGAACTGATTGGCACCTACGTAGCTGCTGGTCAACTGGAACCATTGAACTTCTTGTATGAAGAAAATGGCTGGCTGGATGTGATGCCGGAAACTCTCATTCCTTTGATTTCACAGGATGGTAATATTTATTCTGTGCCGGTCAACATTCACCGTGCCAATGTTTTATGGTACAACCCGACAGTATTGGAAGATGCAGGCGTAGCTGTTCCAACTACGTTAGATGAGTTCATTGCAGCGATGGATACTTTGCAAGCCGCTGGTATGGATGCTCCTCTGGCCATGGGTGAACAGTGGACTGTCATGCACTTGATGGAAACGATCTTCCTGGCTTCCCTGGGTAGCGATGCCTACAATAGTTTGTGGGATGGCACCAAGAGTTGGGCAGATCCGGATGTTGCTCAAGCAATCACAGATTTTGAAAAAGTATTGACCTACACCAACAGCGATTCAGCTTCCTTGAGCTGGCAGGATGCCTCTCAACTGGTTGTTGATGGAGATGCCGCCTTCAATATTATGGGCGACTGGGCTGAAGGATTTTTCAAAGAATTAGGTAAAGAACCAATGACCGAGTTTGGTTGGGCTCCTGTACCAGGAACTGCCGGTACATTCCAATTCCTTTCGGATAGCTTTGTTTTACCCACTGGCGCACCAAATCGCGATGCTGCCATTGCCTGGTTAACGGTAGCCGGTTCTAAAGAAGGCCAGGACGCATTCAATCCAGTCAAAGGTTCGATCCCGGCTCGCAGTGATGGAGACAAAGCTTTATATGATGTCTATCTACAATCCGCGATGGAGGATTGGGCGAACGATGTGGTGGTAGGTTCATTAACCCATGGTGTGGTGGCCAATGACTCATGGAAAAATGAAATTGATACTGCTTTAGGTTTATATTTGCTGGAAAAAGATGGCGCTACCTTCCAGGATGCTTTAGTGGCTGCTTTTGAAGCCTCCGGAAAACCTGCACCTGCTCCTGTTACCTCCACGCTGAGTGGAGAGGTGGAAGTATTTTCCTGGTGGACTGGTGGTGGTGAAGCTGCTGGTCTGGATGCCATGATTGAAGTATTTGCAGAAATGTACCCGGAAGTTGAGTTTATCAATGCTGCAGTTGCTGGTGGCGCTGGTACCAATGCCCGTGCTGTGCTGGCAACTCGTTTGCAAGCTGGTGATGCACCGGATAGCTGGCAGGGTCATGCAGGACAGGAATTGATTGGCACCTATGTAGCTGCTGACCAACTGGAACCATTAAATTTCTTGTATGAAGAAAATGGCTGGCTGGATGTGATGCCTGAAACACTCATTCCTTTGATTTCACAGGATGGTAATATTTATTCTGTGCCGGTTAATATTCACCGCGCTAATGTGCTCTGGTACAACCCGGCAGTATTGGAAGATAATGGTGTTGAAGTTCCAGCCACACTGGATGATTTCTTTGCAGCGATGGATACTTTGCAGGCCGCTGGTATGGATGCTCCTCTGGCAATGGGTGAACAATGGACCGTCATGCATTTGATGGAGACGATCCTTCTGGCTTCCCTTGGTAGTGAGAATTACAACGGACTTTGGGATGGCTCAAAGAGTTGGGGTGACGCTGATGTAGCAGATGCACTGGCTGATTTTGTGAAAGTCCTCTCCTACACCAACAGCGATTCAGCTTCCTTGAGCTGGCAGGATGCCTCACAATTGGTCGTCGATGGGGATGCCGCCTTCAATATTATGGGCGACTGGGCTGAAGGCTTCTTTAAAGAATTAGGCAAAGAGCCGATTACTGAGTTTGGTTGGGCTCCTGTACCAGGAACTGCTGGAACATTCCAATTCCTTTCCGATAGCTTCGTGTTACCCACTGGCGCACCACATCGTGATGCTGCCATTGCCTGGTTAACTGTAGCTGGTTCTAAAGAAGGCCAGGACGCTTTCAATCCAGTCAAGGGTTCGATCCCAGCTCGCAGTGATGGAAATAAAGCATTGTATGATGTTTACCTTCAATCCGCGATGGAGGATTGGGCGAAAGACGTGGTGGTTGGTTCCTTAACCCATGGTGTTGTTGCCAACGACTCATGGAAAAACGAAATCGATACCGCTTTAGGTCTCTTCCTTCTGGATCTGGACGTTGAAAACTTCCAGACCAGCCTGGTGGCTGCCTGTGTAGCTTCAGGTCCATGTAAATAATTAGAACAATAAATTTCTGGGAGGGTTTATTCCCTCCCAGAAATTAAGGTAATTTCTTTTTTACCAACCGGAAAATTATTGTATAAATAATTATCTTCATATTAAGGAAGGTAACATGCGCATAAAAAGAGAGACTTTGCTATCGGTAGCTTTGGTCACTCCTTCCATTATAGCCATAGCTATCTTCGTTTATGGTTTTATTGGATGGACAACCCGTGTCTCTTTGAGTAAGTGGAAAGGACTCTTACCTGATTACACCTGGGTAGGGTTGGATAACTTTAAAGGTTTATTTCAGGATCCTCGTTTCCATATTGATATTCGCAACACCCTGATATTTACTGTTATATTTGTTACGGGTAGTCTCATTATTGGTCTTGGACTGGCAATTCTATTGGATCAGAATATTAAAGCAGAAGGACTTTTCAGAAGCCTATATCTATTTCCAATGGCTATTTCATTTATTGTGACTGGCGTCGTCTGGCGCTGGTTAATGAACCCTGCTATGGGTACCCGAATGAGTGGTTTAAATTTGCTTTTTGACACTTTAGGGTTGGACTTTCTGATTAATAAATGGTATACAACGCCGACCTGGGGAATTGCATTTATAGCCATACCGGCTATTTGGCAGATGTCGGGATATACGATGGCTTTGTATTTGGGAGGGCTACGCGGCATTCCTGTTGAGTTACGAGAAGCTGCCCAGGTGGATGGGGCAAATGAGATTCAAATTTACCGGAATATCATTTTGCCGTTATTAAGACCGATTACATTGAGTGCAATGATTATTTTAGGGCATATTTCATTGAAAGTATTTGATCTCATAGTAGCGGTCTCCGGAAAACAACTACCTTTAGATGTCCCTGCAATTTATATGTGGCAGGTAACTTTTGACGGATATTTCTTTGGAAGAGGTGCAGCCATTGGCATATTGCTGCTTTTGAGTGTAGCCGTGTTAATTATTCCTTATTTGATTTACACCCTTAGAACGGAGGCGGAAATATGAGAGCACGAACCCGTTCTAATAAATGGCTGATCTATATTCCACTTATTCTGGCTGCATTGTTCTACTTAATTCCTATGTACGTCATGTTGGTGACCGGATTCAAAGGCTTTGAAGAAGTAAGCCTTAAAACAATGTGGGATCTTCCAAAAGCAATCCGGTTTGATAATTTTGTTGCAGCTTATAAAGCACTGGCTCCTTATTTATGGAATAGTTTTAATATGGTATTTCCAGCAGCGATTATTTCTTCCATTCTAGGATCGTTAAATGGATATGTGCTGGCTAAGTGGAAGTTTAAAGGCTCAGAAATCATTTTTCCAGCCATTTTATTCGGCATGTTTATACCCTATCAAAGTATATTAATCCCACTGGTTGAATTTATGCGTGACATTAACCTGTATGGTGGATTACCCGGATTGGTGCTTGCTCACGTGATTTATGGTATTCCGATCACAACCCTGACATTTCGTAATTATTATGCAACCATCCCCAAAGAATTAATTGAAGCATCACGGATGGATGGTTGTGGGATATTATCATCCTATTGGCATATCCTCTTACCCATCTCTGCGCCAGCATTTGTAGTGGTGATCATATGGCAATTTACATCTGCCTGGAATGATTTCCTTTTTGCAGTGGTTTTAACAAGCCCATCCAACTGGCCGGTGACGGTGGCGCTCAATAATATGGCTGGTAGCCAGATCATCGCCTGGAACGTGCAAATGGCAGGTTCTTTCCTGGCAGCTCTGCCCACATTGCTTGTTTATATTTTCCTGGGTCGATATTTCCTGCGGGGGTTGATGGCAGGTGCATTAAAAGGTTAAACTTTTCTTTCCATCCTTTTAAAGAAATTACGCATTATCAATTCAACATGCGTAATTTTTTTGTTTACATGCAAAAGATAGAAAATGGTTTAGGATTCGACCTTTAGACTTGATAATAATTTTAATGGTTCATCATTATCCGGTTCAGCCACGAGAGAGTTTGCGTAAAGGTTATAAATAATTTTACCAGTCTGATCCACTAAAAAGACTGTTGGAGTGCCGAAAGCAAAGAATTTCTTTACCTGGAAATATTGCGCAGCAACTTTCGAACCTTTGTCTGTAAGAATACGATATTTTGTGTCGAATTGCTTAATATGTCTTTCGATCATTTTGGGTCCGTTGGGTACCATGACCAGAATTTCTGTGTTCAAATCCGAAAATTTTTGATAGTCTAGACGCAACTGCGCCATATGATTGGTGCAATGTGGTCAGGCAAAACCGATGTTGAAAACCAGTAAAACAAAATGATTTTTATATACATCAGATAATTGATGTAAATTTCCCTGGTAGTCAGGTAATTTAAAATCTGGTGCTTGATCGCCAACCGATAATTGTGTCAAATTTCCCTCCAATGAGATAAAACCAATAAAATTCAATAATCCCTATAAGTTTATCATGACAGGAAGGGAAGATGTAAGATGAATTGATCACAACCAGAAAATGACAATTGTATGATTATCATTCTGATGATTTGAATTCGGCTGAACAATTCGTCTCGTGACGATCTTTTTGACTTTTCGCTTGACGACTGAAATACCAGAGAACCGTATTTATTTATTCAGTGTGAAGGTGTGATAGCAGCAGGGAGAGCTTTCATCACCCTGATAATGTTCAGAAACAAAGCCATCATCTGTTAGTATGATGATGTCATGGCGTTCTTCATCTACCTGGGTACTGGTTTTATTATCACCTTCTCCGCTTACCATAATGTAATATCCCATATAAGAGCGCTTGTAAGTATTCTCGCTGATTTTGTTGTATACATTTCCAGCATATTCAAGCTGATCTCCATCTATTTTCATTTCAATTAACACTGTTGAATTATCAACACTGCAGATACAACCATTATTTGTGGCTGAAATAGCATATTCATTCTCTTCACTGTATGAAGATTCAGAATCTGATGAGCTAATATCTCCTGAGGCAGGTTTAGGTGATTCTGGTTCAGGTGGAGGTTGATCTGCTGGCTGCGCATTATTCATACTGTCCATTGATTCTTCAGACTGCTCGGACCAATTTTCTAAAATAGTAAGGCTTTGCTCTGCTGGACTCGGCGTTTCTCCTCGAGGAGTACCGAACCCAATACAGGCAAGTGTCGTCAATGAGACAACTAAAATTATGATAATTGCTAAGGCTTTTCTATTCATTTCCTCTCCCGGATAGATGACATTTACCTGAAAAACTTGAAAAAAAATACTTTATAAAATATAGATTGATCAATAATATTATATATGAATTTGAGAATTATACGGAAGGTAGTTTAATTATAGAGATTTTTTTCGTTTGGTATCTATAAATTCTTCAACGAAAATCATGAATTTTTTTCAAAGTCTTGAAAAATCACTGCTTCACAAAATATTCTTGATTTTTTATCGAACATTTCCTCTTGGCAGAGAATCGACAAAATACACTTGAGACCATCATTGAATGCGATTAATGAGGGGTTTTGGATATTTGTTTACTTTTATCGGACGATAATTTAACGTTTGTGAAATCCTTTGCTATAATCAAATTTAGATTTTTGAAGATGTGAGGTAAATTGGCTGTAACAATGAAAGAAGTAGCACAGAGAGCGGGTTGCTCGATTAAAACTGTGTCACGAGTGATCAATGATGAACCACATGTAAACCCAAATTTACGTAATCGAGTATTAGATGTAATTGCAGAATTGGGCTATGTTCCCAATATTTCAGCACGCCAACTGGTGCAAAAAAAATCACACGTAATCTGCATACTACTTCATTCTTCGAGTTCGTTTCAGTCGACTGTTATTTCTAAAGTATTAGATTTAGGATATGAGGGAAATTACGAGATTCTCATACAAACTTATTATCCATCATTCTCACGTTCTCGCGAGAAAATTTTGAATCTGATTCATCAAAATCGAATTGAAGGGTTGGTAACAACCCCTCCCTGTGATAGTGATCCAATTCTGATTGAATTGATTAAAAATGCAGGAATTCCGCATGTGCACATTGCTCCTTTGCAAGCGACAGGAGGAACACCTTATGTCTCAGCAGAGGATTACACGGGTGCATACCAAATGACGGAATATTTGATCCAACAAGGGCATCGCAGAATTGGATGTTTGATGGGCTTGCGCAACCACCGCTCCAGTTTGGACAGGCTTTTTGGCTACCAGGCTGCCTTGGAAGCACATGAAATTGGATTTGCAGAAAGACTTTGTGTTGATTCGGAGAATAATTTTGTTGGTGGATATAACGCCGTTAAATTGTTAATGAATTTAGACGAACCACCGACCGCGATCTTTGCACTCAGTGATGAAGCTGGTGCAGGTGCTTTGTTCGCCCTGAATGAAATGAAAATTGGTGTGCCTGAGCAGGTGAGTTTGGCTGCTTTTGGTGATATTGCTTTGAGTAAAGAGATTTGGCCAGGCATCAGTGTGGTAAAATATCCACTCGATAAAATTGTGGAAGAATCAGTTCAGTTGCTTATTGATCTGGTAGAGGGAAGGCAACCAGAAAGCAAACAACTAATTTTTCCAACGCGGATAATTCATCGCGGCTCAATTCGATCCCTTTCACAAACCAATTGACAACAAAGGAGCAAACATCAATGAAAATGCTTTCCCATTTCATCATAAGAATTTTCGTTCTTTCACTTTTCTTCCTGAGTGCATGCACCGCTATCGGTCTTCAACCTGATCAACCTACTGAAAACACCTCACAACCTGCAGAACTAACCGTCGAAGGGGAGTTGGTGGAGATCAACAGTGACTATTTGCTGATCCAAAAGGAGGACGGGGAACAGATCCGTTTGAAACTTTCTGCGCAATCTATTTTTTGGGAAGGGAAGCAATGGATGGCAGCAATTCCAGCGGAAATTGGTGACCGTATCAATGCTTATGGTAACTGGAATAATGATAGGACAACTTTTAATGTCGCATTATACTATGCCAACCGTGTCGATTTACAGGGGATTGTTTTTTATGTGTGTGGCGAGACTGAAGCATTTATGCTCGATCAGCCTGAACAGGATTATGTGATACTGCCATTACCACAAAAGACGGAATTATTGACCGAAAGCCCGACTGATCCAACCTCTTACAAATATTATGACCTGATGCCTAATTTTGGGGAGGAATTGCAGGTGGTGGGTAGGGAGATTGATGAGCCATTCCTGATTGCTGTGACGGTGACACGCATGGACTAGACTGGGATTTACAGGATGGGGGCAGGATGAATAGGATGGCCAGGATTAGGACACGATGAGGTTCGGATAGGTAGGCTGGACTGGGATGGACATGATTATGACAGGAGGATCCCCGCATCGCGAGGGCAGGGTTCAACCCTGCCCAAAATATTGACCCAGAGTTCACTGCCCATAATATAAATCCAATTGTTTGCCAACAGCAAGAGAATGGGCAACCGCAAGGGTTGCCCGTACGGGTGGGAGATATAATTGGAGCTTATAAATCGCTCGTAGCGAGTGAAATATTAAAATATTATAAATCCCAAAATATATTCATGGGAAAAATTTGGCATCGAAATTATTATGATCACATTATCCGCGATGAAGAGAATTATTCACGAATTGTTGATTACATTCGTGATAATCCTTTGAATTGGGAAAAGGGCGAATTATACTAATCCAGGTTTTGGTGAATCTTAGTGCAGAGTCATCACATGGGCAACTATGCAAAATTTAACTGATTTCACTCATTCCTAATCATTTTAGCAATCGCTGCCAGATGGTCAGGGCTGGTTCCACAGCAGCCACCGATCAGACGTGCTCCAGCAGCGATCCAGGTGGGAACTTTCTCTGCCATCATTTCCGGGGTGACATCGTATGTGGTGCTGCCATCCGGGTTGGAGGTTGGTAAGCCGGCGTTGGGTTTGAACCAGATTGGTTTATCGGTATTTTCTTTGAGCGTGGTCAGGACGTTAAGATTATCCTCAAGACTTTTACCACAATTGACTCCCAGGGCGTCGACTGCCATCTCGTTGAAGATTTCCGCCATTTGTGCTGGTTTGACGCCCATCATGGTTCGCACACCGCGATCATAACTGAAGGAACACACCAGAGCGATTTCATTACTCAATGAGCGAACTGCTTTAACGGCTTGTTGCGCTTCATTTATGTCAAACTGCGTTTCAATTACCAGTAGATCGACACCTGCCTCCAGCAGGATTTTCACTTGCTCAGCGTAAATCTCGAATGCCTGCTCCTCACTCATGGTTCCGAATGGTTGCATCATTTCACCAGTGGGACCCAGTGAACCTGCCACCAGGACGTTTTTTCCAGCTGTAACCTTTTTTGCTAACTGAACAGCTGTTTGGTTGACTTCCGGGAGTTGCTCTGCCAGGTTGGCATGACCCAACCGGGTGCGATTTCCTCCAAAGGTGCAGGTCAGGATGATATCCGAGCCAGCCTGAACAAAATCACTGTAAAGTTGTGAAATACCGGCAGGATTGTCAAAAAGCCATATCTCGGGGGAAGTGCCTATGGGTAAACCTCGTTTTTGCAGATTGGTACCGGTGGCACCATCAAGGACGAGGGTAGGTTTTTGGTCGAGTAGGGAGAGGAATTCGGTTGAGTTCATGAAGTGGATCCTTTCGAGTGGAGATAGGTTAATTGTATCGTAGGATTTAGATTTGAGGGAAAAAGATCGAGAACGCAGAGGCGCTAAGAAAAAAGTAAAGTCGCAAAGAATACCAATATTATGTGAGACCCTCATTAATAGTAATTCACTTTCTAATTATCATTGATCGTACCTTTCTTACATAATTGACAATTAGCTAAAGATTATCTAAAATTGTAATATCAGGATATTACAATTAGAGAAAGGCAGAAAATGACCACTCAAGTAAGCATTGGACAGGTAAAAAGAGATATATCCGAACTGGTTAATCGGGTTGCTTATAGCGGTGAAAGAATAGTGCTTACTTCCCGAGGTAAACCAAAAGCCGTTATCGTTAGTTTGGATGATTATGCTCGTTTGAAAGAAGCAGAAGAAAAAGCTCAAATCAAATATCGTGAGAAGTGGTTAGAAGACTCACGCTCATTAGCAAATCAAATTCGCGAAAGTCATGGTAACAATCAAATTGATATCGACGCGATTATCGCGATGGATCAGGATGAACGAGACCAACGGTATGAATAATTATTACTCAATCATTGATGCAAGTGTGTTTATCAAAGCACACATCATCAATCCAGATCAAGAACATTGTCTCTTTTTGTTGAACAAATTAAAAAATTCAAAAATTTTGGTTCCGTCATTATGGTTTAATGAAGTAACTAGTGTTTTGGCGAAATTAGTCCATTTTGGACAAATAACACCGCAAGAAAGCAAAGACACATTACGACTTGCTTTAACTTTGGATGTTGAAGTCGTTGAACCCGACACAACGCAATGTCAGCTTGCTTTGGAATGGGCATTTCGCTTAACTAGAGCATCTGCATATGATAGTTTTTATTTAGCAATTGCAGACTCTTTTGAAATTCCGTTTTGGACAGCAGACAAACGGTTATACCATGCACTAAAGGACATGAATTTAATTTGGTTGAACTGGATTTTTGATTAAATCGATGAAAATGGTTTGGTTGGATGTTGTTGAGCAGGGGGTAAACGAAGTTTACTTTATTAATGAACGAGGAAACTGACTACGATATCGCCAAAGCTTCAATCACTCCTTCATCCGCGGTCATCTGGATGCGATGCTGCGGGGGAACGACCAGAAAATCATCATCCCATTCTTCAAAGATCAATTTCTTCACCAATTGAAAGTTTGCAGGGATGCTTTCCAATTTCCAGCCGTTTTGTTGTGCTTGATGGTGTACATTTTTGCGGATTTCGTCATCGATCCCGAATTCGGTTTCAAATAGGACTGCACGTTTGTAGTGTTGTTGCCAGCTATTGAGGGTCTGCATCAGATATTGGGCGTTGTCTTCACCATATTTGCGCACAAATTCTTCGTAGTTGTTATTCAGCCCATCCGGCAAGCCACTACCCAGCGCCATGTTCTCACCGTATCGTCCTGAGCGTTCCAGATAATCCTGTGAGTACCAATAGGTTCCCGGATGTTGGTTTTGTTGCTGGTTGTATTCTGCTCTACTTCCCAGGTAGAGGGTGATACAGTCATGCGCCCGGGGTACAACCAGGGGTACATCCCTGCTGATTAATCCATCGATGGCACGCCCACATAGACCGTAAGTGAGCAGGATCGCGTCGTATTCGTCGGCATATGTTGCGTCAATCAGCTGTTGCAGCTGATCACGCAGATGGTTGGGACGGTCGTGTAATCCAATTTTCTGCAGGGTCAGGTTAATACGATGGGGAGATTGGGCAGCGTAAAAGTATACAGCGCGTGCCAATGCTTCACAGGCAATCACATTAAAGGAGCTGGTTGAGGTTGCCATTTTTCTCCATAAAGAGGGCACTGACGTAAGTGTCATTGAAAGTGGCTTCGGCTGTCAACTCCACATAATTAATTTCACGGGTGATTTTTTCAACCAAAGATCTTTGCTCATGATTGACCAGCAACATACGTGCGCCAGCGCCGGCTGCGTTCCCAATCTGAGTGTAACGCTCAAGAGGAACATTCGGGAACATGCCTATCTCAATCGCACTTGCCAGGTCAAGATAATTGCCAAAGGCACCAGCGATCAGAAAATGGTTAATTTGTGGGGCTTCTATTCCTGCTTTTTGACAGAGGATTTCAATGCCGGTGCGGATCGCCCCTTTTGCCAGTTGAATTTCGTTGACGTCTTTGCGTGTTATTTTGATCGTCTGGCCGTTTTCACCGAAATAAAGAACCAGGTTTTTGAGTTCCTTGTCTACTAATGGGTGTGCGCGATTGAAAACTCCGCGGCGATCGATGATCTGATTGCTGCGCATTTCCGCCATCACCGAGAGAATTCCCGAACCACAGATACCACTGGGTGGTTTTTGTCCAATAGTGGAAAGTTCAATCCTGTTATTTTCGATTTTTACCTGGTCAATTGCTCCAGGAGCAGCGCGCATCCCATCCTGAATGTGGGCACCTTCAAATGCAGGTCCGGAGGCACACGAACAGGCGTGCATATTACCCTGATGGATCAGGCTGATCTCGGTATTGGTGCCAATGTCGATCAGACATACATTCTGGTTGCTTTCCTGAATACGGGTAGCTAACACAGCAGCCGAATGATCCGCCCCGACATAACCCGCGATGTTCGGTGGCAGGTAAATATGGGCACCAGCTGCGATCTGGATTCCAAGCTGCTGAGCTGGGATGCTCAGGCTTTGTTGCACAGCCGGAACGTATGGGGCTTCCCCCAGGGATTTGATGGGTAAACCACAGAATAGGTGGTGAATCGCAGTGTTGCCAACCACAACCATATCGATGATTTGTTCAGGTTGAATAAAAAATTTGTGGGTTGTTTCCAGCACATATTGATTGATGCGCTCAACAAGTAAGTTCTGCAACTTAAATGCGTTTTCTGCGGAGTGCATGGCGTGGTTGATACGATTGATGATATCTTCCCCTAATGCGATTTGTGGGTTCATGAAACCGCTCTGGTCAAGCATTTCACCGGTCTCTAAATTGATTAGGAAAGCTGCGATTTTGGTCGATCCGATATCCAATGCTAGCCCATAAAAGGTGGAATTGGGGGGTAGCAAGGAAACCAAATCGTGGTGTTGACCAGCTTCGCGAGAAACCACCTTTAATTTCCAATTCAATTTGCGTGTTTGAGTAGGTAGCAGTTTCAGAATTGGTAAATTTGCCTTGAGAGGAATCTGCATCTGCTCAAAATATGAATCCTGCAATCGTTCCCAATCACCACGCAGGTCGGTAAGTGTTGGTGATGTAATCTCAAGCTCAACGGCTTGAAAAGGTGTAACCAGCTCTGTGGGGTGGTAATGCCCATCCACCTGCAATTGTTGCCCCTGTGTGAGAGAACCAGGTGGAATGAAGATTTTCACATCGCTGAGGGGGTAACATTGGCAAGCCAAACGGAGGTTGGGGCTTTGGTGAAATTTCCTTAATCGTGTTTCCTCGTTAGTTGTGGGTTGGGATAGTTCGCCATTTACCAGTTCCACCTTGCAAGAGGTGCACACACCAAGGCCATTGCAAGAGGTGATCAGGTCAATCCCAGCCCTTAATGCTGAATCCGCAATGGTTTCGCCAGGTTTTGATTGAACGCGTTTTCCTACTGGTTCAAAATCAATTATATGTTCGGAATGCAGTTGATTTTTGTTCATAATTAAGACAACGCTGTCATGATTTTAACATAATTTTTTTATTTTCGTTTATAATAATACCGTCATTTCTTTTTTCTAGATAGGCAAAATTCTCTCATATTTGAAATTATTAAACAAGTGAATCCCAAAATTTCTGGAGGTTATGAATGAACGCAGTGTTGGAGAAGATATACGAAGGAATTCTAGATGGTAACGCCAATCAGGTTGTTAGCGGGGTGCAGGCAGCATTAGACGAAGGCATGGGGCCAGCTGAGATACTTAATGAGGGCATGATTGCCGCAATGGGTGAGGTGGGGCGACTGTTCGAAGAAGGTGAGTATTTTGTGCCCGAGATGCTGATCGCTGCTCGTGCTATGCAAAAAGGTCTGGAATTACTGAAACCGTATCTGACCGAAGCTGACGTAAAATCTCCCGGAAAAGTAGCCATTGGTACTGTTAAAGGCGACTTACATGATATTGGCAAGAATCTGGTAGGCATGATGCTCGAAGGAGCCGCTTTTGAAGTGATTGATTTGGGTACCGATGTGACACCCGAACGCTTCATTCAGGCTGTGAAGGAAAATGGAGCCCAAATTATTGCCATGTCAGCTTTGTTGACAACCACCATGCCGAATATGAAGAATACCATCGAAGCATTGAAAGAAGCTGGGATTCGCGATCAGGTGAAAGTGATGATTGGTGGCGCACCGGTTACCCAAAATTACGCTGACCAGATCGGTGCAGATGGCTTTGCCGAAGATGCCAGCAGGGCAGTAGCTAAAGCTAAGAGTTTACTAGCCGTTTAACTTAATTTTCTAAACCAACAAATACAGTCATTGGGCTGACCTCTCGGTTTGCGCACCAGGCATAAGGGATAAATCTCACGGGTAAGTTCGTGGTGGATTTTCCATTTAAAGTCATGATTCCACGCAATAATTCGGGCAGAAATTCTGCTTCCAAGCTATCGGAGCGAATCTTCACGTCTGTCAGGTCGATGCCGGGATTATCGATCCCTTCCAAACAATACACCAATGGTCCACGTGCGATGGCGAATTTTCCTACACTGTGCTTGACTTTTGGATGAACTGTGTGGAAATGGATTGGCATTTCCAACTCAAGAGTGAGGGTGTCGCCATCTTTCCATTCCTGGTCGATCGTGATGTAGGCAGAGTTACGTGGATCATATCCATGAGCCGTTGCTTCATGTGGTGTGGTTGGCAAATTAGCATTCCGAATTTCCTGCTGGTTGATGAGCACCCGGTATCCTTCAGCCCAGGATGGAACGCGCAAGTGAAGTGCAAATTGTTGGGTTTGTTCGGTATGGATTTGCACGGTGTAGTTCCCATACCATGGTAGTTCGCTCTCGCTCTGAATGCTAACCGGAGAATTGAGAGGAAGCGACCATTTCGCGCCAATCAATTGATGAATCCAAATTTGGTTGGTTTGATAACTGCACAGGTAACCACCCAATTTTCCCCAGGTACGTGAGATGTGGGAGGGGCAGCAGGGGATTTCGAACCAGGGTTGGCGCTGCATGCCTTCTTGACTTTCGAGGGGGTTATTGTAAAGGTAGCAGATGCCTTGTTGACCGATGCCTACCAATGAAGCATTGTAAAGCTGGCGTTCGAACAGGTCGGCATAGGCTGCTTCCTGCGTGAGTAAGGACATTTCCCAATTCCAGAACATGGAACCCAGAGCCGCACAGGTTTCGGCGTACATGATTTTTGGATCAAGCTCGTAATCTCTGCCAAACCCTTCGCTGTAGGGCAGTGAGCCAATTCCACCGGTAACAGCCATGCGCTTGGTCACCATATGCTGCCAGCTTTGCTGTAGGGTATTCAGCCAATCCACAGTGGGATCCAGACGTGCATATTTTGCAGCGGCGGATTGCAGGTAAGCGAAACGTACGGAATGACCTACCGGGGTGGTTTGTTGGCTGAGAGGTCGGTGTTGCTGGAAGTATTTACCGTTGATCGCGCTGAGCATGAAGCGGGTTTTCGCTAGACGGGCATGTGGGATTTTGTTAGGTGGTGGTACTTTGGTTATTGTTGTTTGTTCAGGTTGTTTTTGTGTGAAGGACGTTTGTAGATTTTTGTAGTGTTTTGTGCGTTGTCCAACACGTTTGTTTTCGCCCAGCATGTGGAACAGGAAAGAAAGCGGTTTGTGCCTGCCACGTTGATCCAGAAATTGATGAGCCAGTTGCAGGTAGAGTTTATTTTGAGTAACTTCGAAAAGGCGTAAAAGCGCAATCTCAATCTCCTCATGGCCAGGGGTGAAAAGAGACCCTTTTCCTAAAAAAGTATCTACAATCAGATTAGCGGCATTGATTCCAGCTTCCAGGAAAGCATTTTCCGCGGTTACCTGAAAATGGCTGACGGCAGCTTCAATCAAATGACCGTGGCAGTACAGCTCATGCTCAATTTGAAGATTTTCCCAGCGGGAATCAGGGAAGAGTAACTGGTTGTAGGTATAGAGATAACCGTCAGGTTGCTGGGCGGCATGGATCAGGGTAATAAAACCCTCAATATGGGCAAGAAGTTCAGCGTCAGGAAACTGCGCGTAGCCAATAATTGCAGCCTCCAGCCATTTATAGGCATCTGAATCTGCAAAAAAACAGCCTTTTCGGAAGTCTGCGGTGGTTTTATCCGTCACCAATCGGAAATTCTGAATGCAGCCGGAATTTTCCAGCTGCTGCCATTGGTGGAGGAGAGCTTGGTGAGCGTTCATTTCCAGTCGTGGAGACCAAAAATGATCCTGGATTTTGACCTTAGTATAGAGGATTTCGTGCATTAAATTGCTCCGGGGTATGTGAAAATGCGCATAGCCATTATTATAAAGATGCTCTACTATTTATTATAGAATCAAAATCAAAGAATTGGTTGAATTCTATGCGAAAAGGAAGGTGGCTAGCTCCAGAGCGTTTAAGCCACCCAAGTAATCTTTTAGTTCGATATTTTCCATCGCTTCTTGTAAGTGAAGCTTGTCGTAACGAACCCCTTTTAATTTTTCTTCGACATCACCAACATTTCGCAAACCTAAGAAGTCACCAAATAATTTGATTTGTTGAATCACTCCATTATGAACTTCAATACGGGCGTCAATTTGACCAAAGGGGAAACGTTGTGTTTTCTGGATATTGAATTTGGGGGAGCGGCCAAAATTCCATTCCCATTGTTGGTACCGTTCACGAGAGATTTTATTGATTTCTTCCCAATCCTGTTGGGTAAGTTTATATTCACCATTATTGGCTTCAGAAAGAATTCCTTCTTTAACCCGCTCTCGGAAGGTGAGGATATCCATCGGTTCGCTCACATATTCACTGATATTGGCTACCCGGCTACGCACTGATTTAATGCCTTTGGATTCTATTTTTTCGGTTTTAACATTCAATGCTTCTGAAACCATGGAGAGATCCGAATTGAAAAGTAATGTACCATGACTGACCAATTTGGTTCCAATGGCGTATTGTGCATTACCGGATATTTTCCGTTCCTCCACCACGATGTCATTACGGCCGTTCAATTCCGCAGGAACACCCATTTCATTTAACACTTTCACCACCGGCGCAGTAAATTTCTTAAAGTTGTGCAGGAATTCTTTTCCATTGGCATTGATGAAACTGAAGTTGAGATTGCCCTTGTCGTGATAGACAGCACCACCCCCGGAGAGACGCCGAACCACGATGATTTGATGTTCTTCTACGTAAGGGAAGTTAATTTCTTCCAAGGTGTTTTGGTTACGACCAATAATGATGGAAGGGCCATTGATATAAAAAAGCAGGATGTTGCTTCCTAAATTTACATTACGGACGAGATGTTCTTCAATCGCTAAATTGATACGCGGGTCGTAGTGGTTCTGATTATCAACAAAGATCACGGTTCCTCCAGGTGTGTGGAATTTACAAATTATATCAACAATCTAACATGAGGGTAAAAAATTTATAAAGTTATTATCAGGCAAGGATTGGGATAAACCCATACAAGTTGTCCACTGCCTGTTTTCCAACTCACTGAACATGTGCTTGACCTGGTTTCAAAAATCTCCGATATGGGGGGATTTTTGTGCGGTGGTTCTGGTAGAGTTGAAATAGACAATAGAACGGGAAAAAGATTATACTTTTGACAGGACATATAATGGTGATCGAATAAATTTTAGTAAAATAGTAGAAATTTTGAATAACGAGGGAAAAAACATGCCAGATATCAAAGTAACTGACAACCAATTTTATATCGGGGAATCTCCTGAGGAGCCTCTGGCTCAGATCAAGTTTGAAATCCAAGAGAATGTTTTAACCATTTTTCATACCGGGGTATCTGACACTTTACAAGGGCAAGGGATCGGGCAACTGCTGGTTGCACATGCAGTTGATTACGCGAGAAAGAACCAGTTAAAAATCATACCTGTCTGCCCATATGCAATAAGACAATTCGAAAAAAATCCGCAATACAGCGACGTGCTGGTTTCGTAAACCCTTGGCTACTCTATGACCAGCATAAGTTGCTGTAAATATTTCTGATTCCGAAAAAGATAAATTAGTATCATTGAAACCACCTTCGGATTTTTTGAGGTTGTATTTTCGTTGGATTGGAAACAGAATATATCCTATACTAGCCGAAAGGAAATTAAAGTCCATAAAGAAGAATCCAAATGACAAATCATTTAGCTAACGAAAACTCACCTTACCTGTTGCAGCACGCAGAAAATCCAGTGGAGTGGTACCCATGGGGGGACGAAGCACTTACACGAGCAAGAAAAGAAAACAAACCGATTTTTCTCTCAATCGGTTATGCAGCCTGTCACTGGTGCCATGTCATGGCGCACGAATCATTCGAAGATCCAGACACAGCTGAGATCATGAATCAACATTTCATTAATATCAAAGTGGATCGCGAGGAACGCCCTGATCTGGATAGCCTATACATGGCAGCAACTATGGCATTAACGCGGAGTGGTGGTTGGCCGATGTCAGTTTTTCTGACGCCTGATCTGGAGCCATTTTTTGCTGGCACTTACTTTCCACCTGTCCAGCGATACCGTATGCCTTCCTTTAAAGATGTATTAACCAGCATTGCTTCAGCCTGGGATACAAAGCCCGAGGATTTATTACAAACGGCTGATCAGGTTAAAGATTATTTGCAACAAGCGAATCAGATGGGTAAAGCAGATGAATTTTTGATGGAACAAAAAGATCTGAATGCAATTGCAGACAATTTGCTTTCTGCCTACGATCACCAAAACGGAGGTTGGGGAAGCGCACCGAAATTTCCACAACCGATGTTGATTGAATTCCTCATCAATCGTTCTTTGTCTACGAATGAAGCAGCCAGTGACGAAAAGCGACAAATGTATAAACAAACTGTCATGCACGTCCTCTCGGCAATGGCTCAAGGGGGGTTGTATGACGTGGTGGGTGGAGGATTTGCGCGCTATAGTGTTGATGCTGGATGGCTGGTACCACATTTTGAGAAAATGCTCTATGACAATGGACAACTGGCACTTGCCTATTTACATGGCTATCTGATCTCGGGGGATGAGCAGCTTCGGGAAGTATGCGCTGAAACATTAACCTTCATGGAACGTGAACTAATGGATCCTGCGGGTGGTTTCTATAGTAGTTTAGACGCAGATTCAGAAGGTGTGGAGGGAAAATATTACGTTTGGGATTATCAAGAACTTGAAGCGATTTTGGATGATGAATTTCAGTTCTTCAAAACAGCTTATGGTCTGGTTCCAGAAGGGAATTGGGAAGGCAAAATCATTCTGCAACGAGCTGTAATGGATGGAAAACTAGTTGAAAATTCACAGATTTCCCAGCTCGAAGTAAAAAGAAGGCTTGAAAAATGCCATCGTTTGTTGTTCAAACATCGAAATCAGCGTGTGAGACCGGCTACCGACGATAAAGTACTTGTATCGTGGAATTCCCTGGCGTTGGTTGCTTTTGCCGAAGCTGGAAGATACCTTAACCGACCTGATTTTATTGAGATTGCTCGAAAAAATGCAAAATTCTTGCTGGAAAGCATGTATCAGGATGGACGCTTATTACGCTCCTGGCGGGTAGGTGTGGCTCGTCACAATGCTTATCTTGAAGATTACGCAGGGATGATTCTTGCCCTGCTTGCACTTTATCAATCCGATCCTGATCCAGACTGGTATCAATGGGCATTCAAACTGGCCGAAGAAATGCTAACACATTTTCGAGATCCGGATGGTGGCTTTTACGACACACGGGATGATCATGAACAACTGGTAGTGCGTCCGAAAGACACCCAGGATAATGCTACACCATCCGGCAACGCATTGGCTGCCAATGCCTTGTTACAAATCGCCGCATTTGGGGATCATTCAGAGTGGCGAACTATTGCTGAAGAAATGTTGGCGCAAATAGAAAGCAATACACTTCAATACCCAACCGCCTTTGGCAAGTGGCTGCAGGCGATTGATTTTGCAATTGGTTCTGTTCGGGAAATTGCGATCTTAGGTGATCTGGAAGACCAGGCTACCCAGGCAATGGTTATGGCAACCTGGAATCTCTACGATCCATATCGCGTGGTGGCAATCTCAAATTACCCTCCCAGTATGGAAAGTCCAATGCTTGTAAAGGAACGGAAATTGGTAGATGAAAAGCCTACAGCTTATATTTGTCAGAATTTTGTATGTAAATCACCTATTAATGAATTGCACGAATACGAACAACAATTAACCCGAATTGAATGAAAAACCATTACTGACAAAAATTGGTTATGTGAGGAAGGAAAACACCTGAATCTAAGATTTCGCTATGCTAGAATAGAAAAGCCTTACATCACAATTTCACTTATCATTTCACACATGAACAGGGTTTTTGGATAATACGAAGAAAGAGAATTGCATGCAAGAAAACCTTTACGGATCAACCAGGAGGAATTACTGAATGACGAGTGTATTAACTGGAAAAGATATTTTGCACGTCAAAGATATCAAGTTAGAGCATATCAGCCTGATTTTGGAAACAGCGAGTCGCTTTGAACAGGTGATGGCATCAGGTGGTAGATTGTATAACATGGACGGTAAAATTATGGCCGTCCTTTTTTATGAACCATCCACACATACCCGCCTCTCTTTTGAGACAGCTATGTTACGCCTGGGTGGGCATGTTGTTTCAACGATGCAGGGAATATTGTTCAGTTCAGCTGTCAAAGGTGAAACTCTATATGATACAGGAAAAATGATGGACGGGGTTGCAGATATTGCTGTCATTCGCCACATGGATCCGGGCAGTGCCAGAGAATTTGCCGATGGTGCCAGCATTCCAGTGATCAATGGTGGTGATGGCTCTCGTGAGCATCCGACCCAAGCTTTGGTAGATATTTACACCATTCAAAAAGAGCGTGGTCGATTAAACAATCTGGCAGTAACGCTTGCGGGTGATCTTAAGAACGGGCGTACTGTGCATTCGCTATCCTGGTTATTGGGAAAATATGGGCCACGATTTTACTTTGTTTCCCCTGAGGAATTACGTATGCCAGCAGAAATTACACAGGCATTACGTGATGATGGCATCGAAATTGTTGAGACCGACAATATCCATGAAGCTGCTTCTAAAAGTGATGTGCTATATATGACCCGTCTCCAAAAAGAACGCTTTGAGGATTTGAGTTTATATGAGCGGTTGAGAGGATCGCATGTTATCAATTGTGATTTGATCGATAAAGCGAAATCAGGAATCACCATCATGCATCCTTTGCCAAGAACGGACGAAATTGATCGTGAAATTGATGATTATGAAGGAGCTGCTTATTTTCGCCAGGCTGCCAATGGTGGTCCCATCCGAATGGCTGTAATTGCGCTCCTAACCGGTTGTGAATAAGATCTTACCTACTAAAATCAGGAGATTTTTATGCCTTCTTCATTTGATCTGGTAACAAAAACACAAATTACTCCCAAGAAAACACATTGGAATTTGACGCCCCCCTTACTTTATGAAAAGGTCATTCAACATCAAGAAGCGATGATGGCAGAATTTGGGCCGCTGGTGATTTACACTGGTAAATGCACTGGGCGATCGCCAAAAGATAAATTCTTCGTGCGTGAATCTTCCAGTCAGGATCACATTTGGTGGAATAAAGAAAATCAGTCCTTTGCAATTGATAAATTTGAAAATCTAAAAACAAGAGTTCTTGAATATTTCAAACAGAAAGAACTTTATGTGCAAGATTGTTATGGGGGGGCTGACCCTGACTATCGCTATCCGGTACGGGTTGTGACGGATACTGCCTGGGGAAGCTTATTTGCCTACAATATGTTCGTTCATTCTCAAGCACTTAGCCCACAGGAATTTTCACCAGAAGTCACAGTTCTGGTTGCATCAGGCTTTGAAACCGAACCGGAAATTGATGGTACCCGATCAGATGTAGTGGTTGCGATAAATCTCGGACAAAAATTGGCCATTATTGCAGGTACACGATATGGCGGAGAAATAAAAAAGACGATCTTCACTGTGTTAAATTATCTATTTCCTTTGCAAGGCATCTTCCCCATGCATTGTTCGGCAAACATTGGTGATGATGGAGATACAGCCCTGTTTTTTGGCTTGAGTGGAACCGGTAAAACTACACTTTCAGCAGATCCGAAACGGAAATTGATCGGTGATGATGAGCATGGCTGGAGTGATCATGGTGTGTTCAATTTTGAAGGTGGTTGTTATGCCAAAGTGATTCGCCTATCCGAAAAAGACGAACCAGAGATTTATGCCATGACAAGGCGTTTCGGGACAATTCTGGAAAATGTAGTTATTGATCCGGCAACCCGACAAATTGATCTGGATGATGCGACCATTACCGAGAACACCAGAGCGTCTTACATGTTACGTGAACTTGAAAATCACGAGCCTTCCGGAATGGGTAAACACCCAAAGAATATCATTTTTCTCACTGCAGATGCTTTCGGCGTTTTACCTCCATTGGCAAAACTTACTCCTGAACAGGCTATGTACCACTTTTTATCAGGTTATACCGCCAAAGTGGCTGGTACCGAAAAAGGAATCAAAGAACCTCAGGCAACCTTCAGCAATTGTTTTGGTGGACCCTTTATGGTTCATCATCCTTCGGTTTATGCAAAATTGCTTGGTGAAAAAATTGAAAAGCATAACGTGAATTGTTGGTTGGTGAATACTGGCTGGACAGGCGGGGCATATGGTGAGGGTTCGCGCATGAAAATTGCCTACACCCGTAAAATGGTGGATGAACTGCTGAGTGGAAGTTTGAATGATGTAGAATATGAAATTGATCCGGTATTTGGCATGCATTTCCCGAAAACCTGCCCAGGCGTGCCATCAGAGGTTCTCAACCCGCGCAATACCTGGAAGGATAAACAGGCATACGACATTCAGGCAAGGAAATTAGCAGTCATGTTCCAGGAAAACTTTAAACAATTTGCAGATGGCGTACCGGATGAAGTATTGGCTGCAGGTCCTAAAGTAATTTAATAAATCATAACAGAGTTATTATTCAGAAGTCATCCAATACTGCTGTCCATAATTCTTTGTCATATGTCGCTAATATCACATCAGTTTCCAGCGTTTCCTGCCAATTGAGCGCAGTAGCCAGATGAGTTGCATCATGTCCTCGCAAACCTAATTCCCAGGCTAATCTAGCCGAGCGTGCTATCAGGGGAGGGGTAATGTATAACCGAGTGAAGTATTCCCATTGTGTTAGAAAATCTTGCATAGCTACTTCAGCGGATGCATTGTCTATCCATCGATGCGAGTTGCTTTTCCGATTGCTGATAGCATCTCCACCTGTGTTAAAAGCGAAGATCCAAGGATATCAGCCAAGGAAATCAATTGATTGACCTCATTTGTTCCGGGTTCTTCGATAAATCTTTTTACAAGCGCGCTAATATCAATGTATATAATCATTCTCTGTCTTCTATGATTAAATCAGAAAGCAATTTATCGCTTTCATTTATAACCTTAGGTTGGTAAGCAGGTAATTTTTTTCCATTCCAATCCGCCTGACCTGTGGCCACCATAGCTTGAATTCGCTCTTCGGAAGTGGGACTTACCGGGAGTATTCGACCAATTGTTTTTCCATGCTCGGTGACGATAATCGTTTCTCCTGATTTAACTTTATGCATATACTCACTTAGTTTATTTTTTAATTCTCGTATTCCGACTCTTATTTCAGACATATGATCACCTTGTAGCTATATATTATCATATGTGGCTATCTATCAATATCTTGAATGTGAAGATTAGGGAAGGGGATATTATAAGTTCCAAGAGTGTTAAGAGAAGGAGAGAAGGAATAAATTCAATTCTACGTTGTATATTGCATAGGTGAACATTTTTCCACCCGCATCATGGAAAAAATATATATAACTACCTGAAAATAATTGGGGGAGATAGCAATGTGCGACCAGAATAAACGAAAATCAAAATTAACAGTTATGTAAGATAATATTCATTATATTATATAACTTCACAGGTAAATTTATTTCCCTGTGGTTGTTTGACAGGATAAAATCCGATCTGATATCTTTGCAAAACCGACTAATAGTCTTTGAAAAAGATCTCGTAGAATCAAATCCAAACCCAATTTATTCATTTATAAAAACGGAATCGCCCCTTTAATGTATCGTTCTATTAACCAAAACAAGCCATAAGTTTTATTTATAGAAATAATATTCTATAGAACATAAGATTAAAATCATCTTTCTTCCATGTATAAACAATGTATAACGTATTGCATAATTCAACTCTTTTTCTGATATGTTATTCCCCTTGCGGAGGAAGTGTGATAGGAATTTTCTGAGAGATATTCCCTTGTCTAGTTTTACATTATCATAATGTTTTTAACCTAAATACACAGTTGCCAGGTATTTCATTGAAACTATTCGTTTCCCGTCTTCATAATCGCTTCATGGTGACTTCATTTACTTTCGATATATTGAAAACAACGAAGAGCGTAAAAAACAATATCTAGAGCTCTCGTAACAATCGAAAAGGAGTCAGAATGAAAATCAACAAGTTTATTGCATTTGCAGCCATTGCGATTATGGCTATTGGCGCTATGGGTTTTGTTACAACCAGAACCCATGCACAAAGTGGACCCACACCAGCCGCGCAGACTCAGGTTAGTAACGCCCCTGATAACGCCATGGTAGGTGCTCCAGATACGGACACTGTGGACGAGCAGGTAGGCGAGCAGGTTGAAGATGGTCTTCCTGATGGGACCGAAGCTGCTGAAGTTAAAGGTAGCGATGGTGTAGATGAAATACCATCCGGTACCCCTGCCATCACAACGGATGCAGCACTTCAGGCTGCCCAGGCTTATTTGAACACCACTGCTTCTGGAACTGCAACCCTGGATGACGAAAATGGCAAACTGGTTTACAGCGTTGATCTGAACGGCAGCGACGTAAAAGTGGACGCCATGACTGGCGTTGCCTTGGGCGTGGATCAGGTTGGTGATGGTCAATTTGAAGGAGGTAATTAACTGGTCAGATTAATTTAGAAATAGACAATTCCTCCCCCGGCAGAAAAATACCACTATTATGGTAGTATAGCCGGGGGATTCATTTCATTGAGTCTTTTCAAATCATTTGCATTGCAGAATAGTGGTGTTTATTTTATGGGCAATTCCAAGGTCATTAACCTTTCTCCAGAGTCGAGAAAGAAAAATCAGTCTCAATCAATTTATATTCTGATCTTTTCAATTTTGATCATGGTTTTAGCAGCGATAATGTTTACACAGAATATGAGTAAAATAAAGGTGTTTGTTTCCCAAGCAGGCGCTTGGGGAATCTTGTTAAGCATCATGATTTATGCAATTTTAGGTTTAACACTGATTCCCTCAGAGCCACTCACGCTTTTTATTGGTGCCCTTTTTGGGCCCGTATTGGCCACACTAATTGCGGGCACTGGAAACACTTTATCGGCATTCGTTGAATATTACCTCGGTACACATATCGGTTCAGCTACAAACTTTAATGAGAAGAAAAACAAGCTTCCCTTTAACTTTGGAAAATTGAAAGTTGAGTATCCTTTGTTCTTAATTGGTGCGCGGTTGGTACCTGGTTATGGCCCAAAAGTAGTCAGCATGCTGGCGGGTATTTACCGCGTACCATTGCTGCGTTATCTTTGGACGACAATAATCCCCATCTTTTTGGGTTCTGCTGTTTTTGCTTTTGGTGGGTGCGGTGTTGGTTTGCTTACAAAAACCAAATAAATTCCCGTAAAAAAAATGAAGGATGTTACGATTTGTCCTTCATCTCATCTTCATCCAGGCTTCATAAACTTATGATATTCTTATTCTGAAGGGTAAAGCGTAAACTCTTCAGGATGGAGAAACAAATGAGAATTCTTTTGGTGGAAGATGAACGGAAAATTTCAGCGTATGTCAAGCGCGGTCTGGAAGAACAAGGCTACGCAGTGGATGCAGCATATACCGGACAGGAAGCCTTGGATTGGGCTAATACTATCGACTTTGACCTGATCGTTCTCGATATCCTCCTGCCAGAAATGGATGGGTTGAGTGTGTGTCGGGAGTTACGAAAAAAAGGTTCTCGTGTTCCAGTTTTGATGTTAACCGCTCGCGATGCGATCGATGACCGTGTAACAGGGTTGGATGCCGGAGCAGATGATTACTTGGTCAAGCCATTTGCCATGAAGGAATTATTAGCAAGATTACGGGCGCTATCCCGCCGCTCGAACGAGGCGCCTAAAGAAACATTGCTTCAAGTCTCAGATTTAACCCTCGATACTCTGACTCAACGGGTGAAACGGGGAGGCAAACTAATACCCCTGGCCAGTAAAGAATTCGCAGTGTTGGAATGTTTGATGCGTGAACCTGAACGGGTTCTCAGTCGCACCCAAATCGCAGAACATGTATGGAACTACGATGTATTCAACCAATCGAATGTAGTGGATGTCTATATCCGCAATTTGCGGCGGAAGATCGATGATCCGTTTGAATTAAAACTGCTCCACACCATTCGTGGTTCAGGTTACCGGATTTCAGCAGAAAGCGAATCTGATGAAACAATTTAAGACCCTGCGAGTTCGTTTTGCACTTTGGACAGCCAGTTTGATGCTGATCGTCCTGGTTCTTTTTGGTACTTTTGTTTATATCAGTTTGTGGCAGGGGTTAGCAAACTCGATTGATGATTCGATCAAGTTCAGTACCTCCCAGGCAATTGATGCGGTCAATATAGAAAATGGGAGAATTAATTTTTCAGACAGCTTACCAGAAAGTTCAGCAGCCGAGCTTCGAGACAGGGGGTTGACTATTCGCATCCTTTCATCAGACGGACAGGTTCTCCAGTCCGTAGGCCCCTATCAAAATCTCAGCGTTGATTCTAAAAGTATCCAAAATGCAAATGTCAGAATTTCTAGTTTCAGCACCATTAGTTTGAATGATTCTGATCCAATCAGAGTCTATACAGCACCTATCGTGGAAAATCAAAACATCATCGGGGTCATTCAGGTGATGCAGAGTCTGAGGACTCTCCATGAAACTTTGGATCGCCTTCTATTAGTGTTGTTAATTAGTATCCCTGTACTTTTGATCGTTTCAGCGTTCAGTGGTTATTTTCTGGCGGCGCGAGCTCTATCCCCAATCGATCAAATCACCCAAACAGCACAAAGAATTTCTACAGAAGATCTATCAGCTCGCCTTAATCTGCAGGGAAATGATGATGAAATTGGACGGCTGGCTACAACTTTTGACAATATGCTCTCACGCCTTGAAGAAGGATTTAATCGTGAACACCAATTTACATCGGATGCCTCACATGAACTACGTACCCCATTGGCTGCCATGCAAGCGATCCTGAATGTTACCCGTGAAAGAAAACGACCCCCAGAAGAATATGAAACGGCAATGGATGATTTATCGGAAGAGACAGATCGGCTGCGAGCTTTAACCGAGGATTTGCTATATATTGCTCGTGGTGACGCGCGACCCGCTACACCTTACGAAGAAGTGAATCTATCCAACTTGTTAATAGATGTCAGTGAATCATTACGGCCTATGGCTGAATCCAAGGGGTTGACCCTCAAACAGGATATCCAGAACGATCTTTTTATCGTGGGTGACAGCGATGCTTTGATCCGGGCATTTGTCAATCTGCTGGACAATGCCATCAAATATACAGAAAAAGGTGAAATCTTCGTAAATGCTGTGCGTGGTGTTAGAAAAAACATTGATATCCTCATTTCTGATACCGGTCGTGGGATTGACCCAAAACATCTTCCTCACATTTTCGAGCGTTTTTATCGGGTGGACGAGTCGCGCACGACCCAGGGTTTTGGATTAGGGCTGGCGATCGTTCATGAAATTGTAAGGACCCATCAGGGGACAATCGAAGCCTCAAGCCAAATTGGATCCGGAACAACTTTTCGGTTACATTTTACTGGAGTTGATAAAGTACTATGAAAATTAAAAAATCTACTTTGCTAAGAATTGGACTACTGGTTATTACGATACTAATATCAGGGATGATTTTTGCCTCATTAGCAGAGGATTTGGTAAATAGAGAAACTCTATCGACATTAGATCCGGTGTTCGGAAGTTGGTTGATTTCCCAAACTTCCCTTTCTGGTGATCATGTTTTTTCGATAATCACTTTTTTGGGAAATGCCTTAATCATTTCCATCGGTACTGGTCTATTGGGATTCTGGCTTGCCAAACAAAGAAAGTGGAATGATTTAATTCTCATGTTTTCAGCGGTAGGTGGCAGTACCTTGCTTAATCTGGTACTGAAGAATATTTTTCAGCGTTCCCGACCAATATTTCCCCAGGCCTTTTCGGTAGAGACCGGTTTCGGTTTTCCATCCGGGCATACGATGATTTCGCTGGCATTTTACGGTGTGATTGCCTACATTGCACTTACTTACATAAAAAGCAGGAATTGGAAGGCATTTACAGTAACTGGTGCCGTGGTCATTTCTGTATTAATTGGTTTCAGCCGATTGTATTTGGGGGTTCATTATTTAACCGATGTCCTGGCTGGGTGGGCTGCCGGCGGTTTATGGTTGGCGGTTTGTATTCTGGGGGATTATTGGCTCCAATATTCAAAATTGCGAAAAGTAGAGTCAAGATGAAGAGGACTTCATCTTAACTTCATAAACACTTCATCAGCAGGGATTAGCGTAGATTTTGTGCATTCAGAGCACAAAGTGGTAAAAACGTCAAAAATGTGCATTTTCCGCAAATGGCAACGGGAGTTGCACAACCCATTGCTTTTTCACTGAAAGGGATCGGCCTGCGAACAGGCTGTGATCCGTGAACCTTAAAATGCAACTTTGATCTTGCCAGTCCACCCAGGCAGAAGTGTGAGCAGCGATCTTGACCAGCTCTTTCACTTTGGGGTGAGCGGCATTCTGCCAGGCAACAGGGATCTGCGGGCACTGCTCGGTCAGCCAACAAGCAGCCCAGCGCACAAAATTGGCGGCGAAGACCGCAAACTGCTCCTGGAGATAGAGAGCCGGGGCAGAGCGGACCTTCAGGTGGTGCATGGTGAACACATTTTTACCTTCCTTGATGCCCGCCTCGATGGTTTGGCGAGCATTGTAACGGTGAAACCAGCCGGGGAGATCGGTGGTAACCGGATCATGGCCGAAGTGCAGCAGCGTGCTGTGCCGGATGGTCTTGCCGGTGTGGAAACGCTCCAGGGCCACGTCAACGGGATAAGGGAAATCCGGGAAGCGTTCGTTTCGCCAGGCCAGCATCTTAGCATTGTCGCCCACCTGCATCCAACGAGTCAGAGAGCACACTCGCCTTTTCAGGCGGGGAGTGAGCCAATCGCTGTAGGGTTTGGTATAGACCTCATAGCCCATTTCGATCAAGAAGGCGACGTTCTCTCGGGTACCGAAACCAGCATCCAGGCGAAAGTCAGCCTGAATGGGGTAGGCATTGGTGCGGTTTACAGCCTCGAAGGTCTTCAGGCGGTCTCTCAGGCGCTGGATTTGTGCTTGCAGTTGCTGTAGCTGCTGCTGTGGAGCCATGAAAGCGCATCACAACCACTTCCCTATGTTGGCCTCATCAGGATATATTGCTGTTATCGATCATGAATTATGTATGGATTGCGGTACCTGTCATGAATATTGCCAATTCTCTGCATTAGAGTTTGACGCAGAATATACCACTGTGGTCAATTATGAGCTTTGTATGGGATGTGGTGTTTGCGTTTCTAAATGTCCGTTGGATGCAATACAATTGGTCGCTGAGCCATCAAAGGGCATACCACTTGAGATTGAGAATCTCCTCTAACCAACAAAGATAAATGAGTTTGCTTTTTTCAGCCCAATAGTAATAGATACACAAAAATATATTGGCTATCCCCCGCTCTGATCATTTGAGGAACCATTTATAGGTTTTGTATAATATTTAGATTGATTTTGTCTTGTTTAATATTCAATTTTAAATTATAACTATTCTAGTTAAAGAATTATTATTAGTAAAGAAAAAAAATTATGAATGACCCTGAAGTAAGAATAGAAGAATTAATAACAGTTCTAAAAGGAAAAGGTTTTCGGATGACTCCCCAGCGGTTGGAGTTAATTCGCATTATCGCTGCAAGTGATGGACATCCCAGCGCATTGCAAATCTACACTTCCATCAAAAAACAATTTCCAACGATGAGTCAGGCAACAGTCTACAACACATTATCCTTATTGAAAGAAATGAATCAAGTTTTGAAAATTGATTTGCATGGTGATAGTCACTATGACGGAAATCGTCCAGAGGAACATTCGCATTTGGTATGCCTGAAATGCAACAAAATTGTCGATGGAGATTATTTTGTAGATGATGACACCATATCAAATTTGGAGAAATCCACTGGATTTGAAATAGTTCGTACGCAAATCGCTTTTTATGGATTATGTCCAGATTGTAAATCGAAAGGCTAGTATTTGAATTTGTCTTTCCCTGCAATTTGGTTTTATAGAAAAAATAATATTTTGAAGGAGTTAATAAATGAGTGAAAATGGTAAATGTCCTGTAACAGGCAAAATGGGAAGTACAGCGGGAAACCGTGGCACTTCCAACCGTGAGTGGTGGCCGAACCAGCTTAACCTGGGAATTCTTCACCAACATCATCCTATTTCAAATCCATTGGGACCCGATTTTAACTATGCTGAAGAATTTAAAAAATTAGATTTGGATGCACTGAAAAAAGATTTGACCAAATTAATGACTGATTCTCAGGATTGGTGGCCGGCTGATTGGGGCCATTATGGTGGTTTGATGATCCGTATGGCATGGCATAGCGCTGGCACTTATCGTACTGCTGATGGTCGTGGTGGTGGTGGAACCGGTAATCAACGCTTTGCACCATTGAATAGCTGGCCGGATAACGTCAATCTGGACAAAGCACGCCGCTTATTGTGGCCAATCAAACAAAAATATGGAAATAAGATTTCCTGGGCGGATTTGATGATTCTGGCTGGGAATGTTGCCCTGGAATCAATGGGTTTTAAGACCTTTGGTTTTGGTGGTGGACGTACTGACATATGGCAACCGGAAGAAGATGTCTATTGGGGATCCGAAACAGAATGGCTGGGTGATAATCGCTACAGCGGTGAACGAGATTTAGAAAATCCTTTAGCAGCCGTGCAAATGGGTTTGATTTATGTTAACCCGGAAGGTCCAAACGGTAATCCAGACCCAGTTGCATCAGGTATTGATGTGCGTGAAACATTCGCCCGCATGGCAATGAATGACGAAGAAACCGTTGCCCTTGTTGCTGGTGGTCATACTTTTGGAAAAGCACATGGCGCTGGAGATCCTACTTTGGTTGGTCCCGTTCCCGAAGCTGCTCCCCTGGAAGAACAAGGTTTGGGTTGGAAAAACAAATTAGGATCTGGTATTGGAGCGCACACTACGTCCAGTGGTATCGAAGGTGCCTGGAAACCGAACCCAACCCAATGGGATATGGGATACTTTGATATGCTGTTTGGTTATGAGTGGGAATTGGTCAAGAGCCCGGCTGGCGCTTATCAATGGATCGCAAAAGATGTCAAACCGGAACATATGATTCCTGATGCCCACGATCCTTCAAAGAAACACCCACCAATGATGACCACCGCTGATCTTTCTTTACGATTTGATCCTATCTATGAACCAATTTCACGTCGTTTCCATGAAAACCCCGAAGCATTTGCGGATGCTTTTGCAAAAGCCTGGTTTAAATTGACCCATCGCGATATGGGACCAAAGAGCCTCTACCTGGGACCAGAAGTACCAGAAGAAGATCTGATTTGGCAGGATCCAATCCCTACTGTTGACCATCCACTGGTTGACGAAAAAGATATTGCTGATCTCAAAGAAAAGATTCTCTCATCTGGTTTGACAACCGCTGATTTGGTTAACACCGCCTGGGCATCTGCTTCTACATTCCGTGGTTCAGACAAACGTGGTGGTGCTAATGGTGCTCGCATCCGTCTGGAACCCCAAAAAGATTGGGAAGTAAACCAACCGGAAAAACTTGCCAAGATTTTGAAAAGTTTAGAAGGAATTCAAAAAGAATTCAACGCATCACATGTCAATGACAAGAAAATTTCTCTGGCTGATCTGATCGTTTTAGGCGGTTGTGCAGCAGTTGAGGATGCAGCTAAAGCAGCTGGCTTCGATATCGTTGTTCCCTTCACGCCAGGGCGTATGGATGCCAGTCAGGAACAAACTGATATTGAAGGGTTTGAAGCATTGGAACCGCAGGCAGATGGCTTCCGCAATTACCAGAAGAAAGCTTTTGCAGTCCGGCCTGAAGAGATGTTGGTGGATCGAGCACAATTGTTGACGCTCAGTGCACCTGAAATGACCGTGCTTTTAGGTGGTCTACGGGTGTTAGGGGCAAATTATAACAATTCCTCCCATGGTGTATTGACAAACCAAGTTGGCAAGTTAACAAACGACTTCTTTGTGAATTTACTCGATATGGATACAGTTTGGAAAGCAATCGATGAAGAAGGTGAAGCTTTCGAAGGATTGGATCGAAAAACCGGCGAACGTAAATGGACTGGTACCCGTGTCGATCTTGTCTTCGGTGCGAATTCACAACTTCGCGCTATAGCAGAGGTGTATGCTCAGGACGATGCCAAAGAAAAATTTGTTCGTGACTTTGTAGCTGCCTGGAATAAAGTTATGGAACTTGATCGTTTTGACCTCAAATAACTTGATTTGCTAGACGAAGTTAAAATAAATCAACTGCGGTTCTGCAAGGACTTATCCTGATTGAATCGCAGTTTCTTTATTTAATTTACTTATGATATTTCCAATCACCTAAAAAATGAGAAAGCAGTTTATTGCTCAAATTGGATATATCTGAATACAAATCAGTATGTAAATGCCAATACCATCACCCGTCCAAGTCCAATTTTTGTACCCTGCTGAAGTTCATAGACCATTTGAGGTTCAATTTTTTGACCATTTAACATCACACCATTAGTACTGTTAAGGTCTTTGATGGTGTAGACTCTCTTTTGGGAATCAAAATTGATTTCAGCATGTTGGCGGGAGATATCTCCTTCATTTGAGAAAACAGGATTTACTCTCCCTAATACCAAAGGTAAATTCGAGAGCATTATTTTGTGCCCAATATTGGATGGATTGAGAGATTTTTCAATCACTAATTTAGCCACACCTGCACTTGGCTTCTCCGGAGCAATTCTTGTATGCGATTCCTCAGCTGGGGTGGAAACAGGTTTGCTGATCGGCGTTGAAACCTCAACCGGTTGCGCTTTGGTTGTAAATACAAAACTGACTTTGTGCTGACCGAAAGCTAGACGATCACCGCTCTTGATTTTATTCAATGAATTGGTTTGCAGCATCTTGCCATTTAAAAAGGTAGGGTTATTGGCTGATAATGGTTCTAAATAAAAGCTCCCATCAGAAAAAACGATCTGGGCATGTTTTCTTGATATGGTGATCCCAATCGCTAACAATTGCATATTGACTGCCAGCATAATATTATGGTTCACTTCAGTGCTTGGTCTACCAATTACGGCAGGAGTCCATTGAATATCAAAGGAAATATTCGATGTTTCTTCGCGCAACATGGCATGATCTTTCGGGTCAAGCATTTTGCGTATGGTTTGGTGTAGATAAGCAATTGTAAGTTCATCCTGTGGTTGAATATCCAGTTGTGCTAATGTCTGGTTGACATTCATGGGTTTATTCACACCTTCCAATTGAATACTGTATTTCTCAGGTGAATCAGCGTCGATATCATCAAACTCTTTCAGGATCTCATCAATCAAAGTTTTGACTGTGATTGACCGTCTCACCCGAGCTCGTTGCCCGGTATGTTCAAAAACGTTAATTTTTACATCAATATAATCGTCCATACATTATCCCTCAGGTTCACTTTCGTTTGCAGCATCTTCACTACCCTCCCCTTCAGTTTTTTCTTCAGGGGCTTCTTCACTGCCCACTACTTCGGCTGTTTCTTCAGTAGTATCCTCACTGGATAATTCCAACATACTCTTGTAATTTTCAACCAGGTCACTATTGGAAAGTAAGTTGAGCAAATCTTCATCCATTCCACTTTCAATTAATGCTTTTTTGATTTCTTCGATGTTGTATTTGCTCAATTCTTCCTTTTCTTTATCCACAGCTTCCTCTTTCGGTTTCGGAATGCGGATGAATTTTGCTTTTTTATCAGGATATTTCTTTACAAGTTGTTTCGTCCAGTTATCAATTGAACCTTCAATATCTTCATCAGTTGCGTATGGTGTGGCAATTTGCAACATACTGGTGATCCCGGATCGAACGATGAAGGATCTTCCCATCGGTAAATCAACATCCTGCAAACTACGTGGGAATTTGCCATTCAATCGATTGACCGCATCTGCACTCTTCAAGGCAATACCGAAATTAGGTGCTGCAATGACTTTTCGTAAATCATCCATTGAACTCATCATCGCAACCGAGCCTGCAGCGACAACAAAAACGCCAGCTGTTTGATAATTTCTGACCAAAGTAGCTAATTCTTCAAAGAAGTTCATCTTCTTTCTGTAGGATTCGTCAGAGAAACCATCATAATTGTCTATGAAAATCATAATCTTTCTACGTTTTGGATTCTTTTCAAAGTCAAGGCATTCTTCACGTAAGTTTTCCAGAAATTCATCGAGCTGGTCGATATCAGAAACCACTTCCATCACATGTGGTAATTCTTCCAGCGATCGATCGATTCCCTTCCACAATTTCTTGGAATAATCAATCAGGATCATCCCGAGATCGTCAGGGTCATAATTTGCAGCTAAACCGAGGATCATCGTTCGTAACGTGGTAGTTTTCCCGGAGAATGGCTGACCTAATATTACAACATGCGGACCCTGACGCTCAACATCGACAAAAGCCGGTTCTAAGGAGCGATCATCAATTCCCATAAGGACTTGGATACGTCTTCCGGTCGGGAAACTAACTTCTTTATTCAGGCGTTCCAGGTTGATTCTTAATGGTAAGGTGTCAATGGTGGATGGTTTTTCGCCTTTCCAATTGTCATTCCAGATTTCTTTCATTCGCAAGCTCATTTGATTGAGTTTTGCCAGATTATCCATATCATTTTCATCAGGATTAAAGGTAAGTGCCGTCTGGAACTCTAAAGGCATATTTCCAACCCGAACATAACCACGCCCGGGAACATTGCTCAGATCTGCGGGGACACCACGACCAACCACCTCAGAGTATTCTCCTGGATCAGAGAGCTTCAGGGTAAATCTCTCATTGATGAGGTTGAAAAGTTTTCCAGTGAGTGCGTTGGTTACATCCGCCGTAATCAGGAAATGAACCCCGTAGGCACGAGCTTCTCGCACGAGAGAAATTATTGGCGCCATCAACCCATCATAATATTCTCGAAATTCAGCAAAGTTATCAATAACCACTAAAATAGCGGGTAATTTTTTATCCGGGAAATTATGATTATACGTTTCAAGGCTATTCACCCGTAATTCACTGAAAAGCATCTGACGGTGTTCAATGACATCATTAATTTTTCGGAGAACACGCATCACTCTTTCTTCTTCTTCCGATGTAATGATCGCACCAACATGGGGTAAATCGGTGAACACTGTTAAAGCGCGTCCACCAAAATCTAAAATATAAATGTGAAGGTCATCTGGGGAATGTGTCAACACCAAAGAAGAAATAACAGTACGCACAAAAGTGGTTTTACCACGACCTGAAGTTCCAAAAATCGCTGCATGGCCATTTGGAAAATCTATTTTTAATGGTTTTTGGCTTGCCTGATAGGGATTATCAACCAACCCTATTAATGGGCGCATGGTATTCTTTCCCCAAATCACTTTATCCCATTTAAAATCATCATTCCAAAATGTGCTGGCTTTTTCATTTAAAGATAAACCCGAGACTAATTCGGAGTCGGAATGTTTCAACATTTCGATGTCATCGTCATTCATATACGCTGTATCTAACGGTGTTTCCAGGCTGAGGATATTCTTACCACTTTGGATTGGCAAAAATTCTGGCCAAGGACGCCATTGGGGACGAGACTCCGTCGAAGCCAGGTTATCTAGCATGTCTACAATTACATCGTAAAGTTTTGGTGGTTCGGTTGCTTTTTGCGCAGCCGATTTTTTAGCGCGATCCAGCCAGATCACATTTGGTGTAATATTCTCTTCCTGGGGTCCTTTGTAGTCACCACCGGTGTACGCTGTTTGAATTAATTCAATATTTTCATTACCAACCTGCAAGTATCCACGTCCAGGAATACCAGGAGGTAAGAAGGCTGCATCTGCCCGCCGTAGTAATTCGCGGCTGTCATCAGGTGTTTCCACCCGTAAACAAATACGGAATTTGATATTAGCCCGCATCTGATCCGTCACACCCACCGGTCTTTGTGCGGCTAAGATTAATGTAACACCTAAAGCACGACCCAATCGCGTAATACTTTCCAACTGTGCTTTATATTCGGCATTACCGGAAATCATTTCAGCAAATTCATCGATAATAATAAAGAGGTGTGGATAAGGCGGCCGTCCGGGTTCCAGGTTTAAACCTTTTTTGCGATAATGCACAATATCTTTGGAGTTGGTGTAGGTGTTCAATTTTTGACGGCGATCTAATTCTGCGATAATGGAAGCAAAGACACGCGCAGTTGCCGATTGATCCAGGTTGGTGACGATATCAACCTTATGCGGTAATTTTTTAAACGGTTCGAAGGCAGAACCACCTTTATAATCAATCAACACAAAGTTGAGTACATCCGGGTTAAAGTTTAACGCCATACCGATGATCAAGGTCATCAGTAATTCAGATTTACCTGAACCAGTAGAACCGGCAATCAGACCATGAACGCCATCTGCTTTGGCTGAGAACGTCAATGTTCGTGGTTCATTCCCAGAAAGTAGCCCGACTGCTGTGTACAGCCAATCAGCTGAACTGGGATTCATACTACGAGCCCAGTTTTCGGCGGCGAATTCCTGCAGTTCATCGATCGAATTTTTATTTAACATTTCCAGCAACGTCACTGTTGAAGCTAAAGTGGAACCATAACCTCGGCGAATATCTAGTGGCTCTAATGCTTTTGAGAATTCACGAGCCTTGTCCTGGGTGCTAACCAACTTGGTTGAGCCTACATAACGCATGGTGTTGAAACCGGTTTCTGCATAGCGGAAGATGGCAGTTTCCTGATTAATAGAATCTACGCCAACTTCAATGATCGCCTCACAGCGACTGGGAACTTTTTTCCGATCAGGAACCACAAAAATGATCCCAGCGCCTAACATTTTTCCATCCAGTAATATGGTGGATATGGTGGCCTCCCCTTCCAAATCTTTCAGGGCAGACCATTCCGGTGCCAGCGTTTGTACATCTACCACAACCAGCATGAACGGCAGTTTAACATCAACGCCACTCTCTTTGTCCTGTAAACGCATGCGTCGTCGTTCTAATATCGTACGAATGTTCTTCCAGAACAAACGCATCCGGTCTACATCGGTTTCACCTGGTTTCTCATCACTCTCAAAACAGAGCGTTTCTGATTTATCAGCTTCTTTACAATGTGGTAACGAGTATGCCCAGCGCCAGTGTTTGCGCATTTCATTGGTTCCGGCCACGTAGAGGATCGTGTCCTGCGGACTATGAAAGGCAGCATAATCGACCAACATCGTTCGCAGATAGGAGTGAACAATCTCATCCGAATCCCCTGCAATTCCAATGGAATTCCGGATGGTGACCGATTTTGTTTCTCCACTTTCTCCATCTACTTCTTCACTACCCTGTGTTTTTGCTTCGACCTTTTTTTGTTCTTTTTCATCCGTTTGAATATAGAGGGGTATTGTTACCGGAACTTCAAATAATAAGCGAGAATTTTCTGCTAAACGGGTAGCTTCGCGAATGAGGGGGTTCTCAACCTGTTCGTTATCCGACATTTTATACACAACCGTAGAAGGTCGAGTGCTGATACCAAGGCGCAAATTCATAAAGTCATGGTCAGTGGGTCGCCTTTCCCAAATTCGTGTTCCAGAACGAATATCTTCCTGTTTTTGGGAAGCATCTCTGTGGATATCATTCGCGATCGCCAAAGTGAGATCTGGATTTGGGTAATTGTAGTAGTAATAAATGCGTTGCTGCTCTTGTTCACTTTCCATTTGACGGCGTAGTTCACTGATTCGTCGTTGATACGTTTCTTTCAAACTTTCCAGTTTTTTCTTTTCTGCCCGATGAGTATATATAGCCAAAGCTACAGAGGCAACAACAGACAACATCATCGGGATCATCATAAACATGCTGCCTGACTGCCCGAACATGGAAACGACAACATAACCAAAAATCATTACCATCGGTAGAAAAGCCTGTGCCATGACTGCCCCAGGATTAGTTTCCATATCAGGGGGATTCGGAATGTCACGAATTCCAGAGGGCAATTCTGGTTCTATACGGGGTGGTCGATCGATATATATTTTTTGGGTCATTCTACCTCCCGAATGCCTATGGTAATAACGAAACTGCAAATGTAAGAATTAATGATATAGCCAGTAAAGCTGCTAAAACAATGAAAATTATGCGCCAATTAATCCCTCTGGATTTTTTCTCAGCAGGAATGGGTGGAAAATACGGCTTTAAGGTTGTTACCAATGTAACTACATCTGCAAAACGTGCTTGAGGTTGTAAATTAATTGATTTTTCAACGATCGCGGGAATATCTTTCAAATCAATTCTTCCGGTTGGTTTGAAAGCACCTGATTTTACGCTGCGAAAAACCGTCTCATCTTTCTTTAAGTGGTATTCATACGCAGGATTTCCCGTTAGCATTTCATATAGTAATAATCCAATGCCATACACATCTGCAGCAGGTGTTACTGTGGGGCTATTGTTGAGAATTTCCGGTGCAGTATATGCAGGAAGATTATACTGATCATTCCAAACCTGAGAAATATTCTGATTCATCTCCCCCACCCCCAGATCTAATAACATTGGGCGAGGAATACCTTGTTTATCAAAACGTAAATATACAACATCTGGGTTCAAACAGAGGTGAATTCTACCTGCTTTGTGCAAGTAATAAATTATGTCACTGATGCTAAGACCAATCCAACCAACATGTTGGAACCAGGGTTGTGGATTTTTAAATAAATAATTTCTGAGTACTTCCCCTTCAACAAATTTAAAAACTGAGTAATATTTAACTTTTCCCTGGATGACCGTCCAACCATAAGGATGTTGGGCAATCGTACTTTGTGGGTGTGCAGGTATCAATTCCGGTAATAATGGATGTTGACCTGCGCTAGCAAGCTTATAAAATGAGATTGCTTCCTGGCGAAGTTTATCTTCACAACCGGTATTGGCTATCTTTAAAAAGACTACCTCTTCTTCATAACGTGCCTGGTAAACAATCGCTGATCTTAAAATAACCAATGGTTGAACAATTTCGAAAATTCCAAACCATTCCCCATTATTAAATATTTCAGTGGCATTTTCAGCTGGACAATGCTTTTCCTGGCACCAGAGATTAAAATCTTGAGAAATGACATTACATTTTAGACAAATTTTGTTCATAATGCCTCGTCTATCAGCTCTGGTAAATTGAAAAATGTCAAAGAAGCAAGTTAATCGACTTGCTTCTTTGACAAAAATAAAAAATTCTTTTTAGCGAAATCGGCGAGATCCAGTATCATCACCGGTTTGGTAGTGCATTATAGCCCCTTTAATGTCCGATCGTAGTTCATGCATCTTTTTGGACATATTTTCAACACGGGGTTTGATAAGACTTAGGTATCGCTCGAGTGCCATTCCACCGATTAACCCAACAAAAGCGGATGCTTTTAACACCATGATTGCTTTTTCCAGTCCCTGTGCAACCGTTTTCAATACATCACCAAAAGTACCAAAAGCATCAGCCATCTGTTCAACAGCTGGGATATCCATATATACTTCTTCAGCCATTTTTGCTACTCCTTTTCAATTATCCTTTGTAAATATTTCCAAAGATTTCATCTAATTGATTGACCCTTGCTAATGCTCTCTTATCGGCCTGATCAACTAAATCGATGCATTTTTTGATTGCACCACCAAAATTACTGTTCAGGCTCCCGATACTAACAAGTTGGGGTATAACCTCCTGAGTCATTTCGTTTACAAAACGAACTGCACCATCACCTTTCCAAATGCCACCGGTCACTCTTTGAGTCCAGGTACGAAGAGGAGCGGTAACAGCATCCTGGATTTGGTTTACCAGTTTCATAATGCTGCTGATGATGCCGTTTACAATACTGCGTGCTAATTTAAAGATGGAAAACATTATTTACCTCCAATTTCGTCCGATTAGAATAAACCGCCAGCACTCTTATCAGAAGCCTGCATATCAGCAATTGCTGCTTTAATGTCTTTTGCCACTTCTCCAAATTTCTGACTGAGTTGCATCGTTTGTCTTGAAAATTTTCCGTTCAAAGAAGCGGCAAATGCTTCTCCAACATCACCAATTAAAGCCCCACCTTGCATTTCCTGAGCAATGGTTTTACCAAGCTGGGCAGTTTCCTGCAATCGTTGTTCAACTTTTATGAATTGTTCTGCCATCTCTTGCATCTGTGGGTAATTAAGCTTAATTACTTCAGCCATTCTTAACTCCTTTTCTCATAGTTAATTGATTAATCACCAAATGATTTGAAGACGCCTTGGCCTTCTTCTTCGGCATTACGATATTCTCTTACGATGGCATCTACTTCAGTGCTCGCTTTTTGTAATGCTTGAACTAACCTGGCTAATGAAGGCAGTACTAATTGTTGCGTTTCATTAAAGAATTGATCGGAACCACGACCAATCCAGCCACTACCATGCAATCCATCGACTTTTCCTTTGGTCTGGCTGAGCATCTGGTTCAGTGCATCTGCCTCCGCTTGGAATCTTTTTGCAATTGATTGCATTTTTTCATAATCGACTTCAGTTTTATCTGCCATTACTTAATCCTTTCATCTAATTGGGGTTTGAAAGATTACTTCGTTGGCTGCTATGGTCATTATTTTTTTGTCAGATGACAAATTGGTTCTTGAGAATTTGAAATATTGATTTACTTTCACCTCCTTACTATTTAGAAAAAATCAACGATGAGAGCTATTTTTGATCTTTATCCTTAACAACTTTCTTTGCAGCTCCTGCTGCGGCACCAACACCGCCAACAACACCAGCAGTTCCTGCAGCGTTGATCCCATCACCTTCTTGAGGCGTTTCTGGTGGTGAACTACTGGGTGGTGGTGCACCTGATGGACCTTGTGTACCACCTCCTCCTCCAGCGGAACCACCACTTTGATATACATGATCCGCCATTGGCGTTCCACCTCCGACAGCTGCACTGGAACCACCTCCACCACCAGTAGAGCCACCAGAATCCTCTCCGGTGAGGCCAGTACCCATATCATTTAAATCGCCTTGTAACCCGGAACTACCACCACCGCCTGTTCCTCCTCCACCAGCACCGCCAGCAGAGGACTCACTAGCGTCCATTTTCACTTCTTGTGGTTCCTGGTTTTCTTGGGGTGACGATTGTTGACCACCACTCTCTCCTTGTGCTTCAGATAGATTCTCAAAATCACTCGCGCCATAATCTGCATCATCTAATCCACCAGGACCACCTGCAGAACTACCTCCGGATAGATTATCGAAATCACTTGCACCATAGTCCGCCTCTCCGATGCCAGGTTCTGTTCCCCCAGAAGGTCCACCACCGGATAGATTATCGAAATCACTGGATCCAAAATCAGCATCAGCTAAACCAACACCACCAGCAATACCACCCATTCCGCCAAGGTTACCAAAATCCGAAGCGCCAAAATCAAATGAGCCCAATCCCCTGGCTGATCCGTCGTAATTTTTAATAAAATTTGAACCCTCTTCCTCGGCAGAACGATAAATTTTACTGATATTGTTCACTGTAGCACCAGAAAAAGTCATCGCTTCATGGAGTCGCTTGAGTGCTGGGAGCAGTTCAGTTTCCATTTCATCAAAAAAAGCATCCGATCCAGCACCAATCCATTCCCCTTTTAAGTCGTTTACTGATTGGCGAATTTGGGAAGTTAATTGAGCAAGAACTTCGCCTTCATTTGCAAACTTCTTTGCAAACTCTCTTAGTTGTTCATAATCTACTATTGTTTTATCAGCCATAATTACTCTTTCTACTTATGTTCAAATATCAATTCGACATTTGGACCAATTTGAATTCGACACCCACTCGTCAAATACATTGGTCGACCTGGCGCTAATGGCGCACCATTCACTCTTGTGCCATTACTGCTGTTCATGTCGGTTATTAAATATCTTCGGCTCTGGTTATCCATGCTGATTTGCGCGTGTAAACGTGAAACACTGACATCATTGATCGTAAAGGAAGCACCTACTCGGCCGATAGAAAATGGTAGTTGTTGTAAGGAAATCCGTTGCCCCGGAGACATAACTCCAGGTGGTGCTTTTGCCACTGAGAAAGTTGGGAATGATAAATTCGGTGCAATCTGGGTTGCTTCCCCCATTGGCGGTGCACCAACAATCGTTTTATCCAATTGATCGGGAGATAGATTGGATGATGGATAGTTATTAGCTGGCATCACAGGAATATCGTAAGTGGGGGTAACCGGTTTCGCTGGAGATGATGATCGATTTGAGGTCTGGGGGCCGGATATTGGTTCATGTGAAGCAAAAGGAGAAACGTCCTGTTGCCCTTTCTTTTTCTTCCTCCCCACCTGCCCACCTAAGCGACCTTGCATAACCGGCGTTCCCGAAAGTGATTTCTCACGCCAGTTGTATATCATAAGGAATGCAATTACAGCCAGAATTATCCCCAGAACGAGATAAAAGTATATTGGCGAAGCTTTCAAAGCTGTAAAAATCGTTTCAAATATTGAAACTTTTTTGGCTTCGTATACTAACCCCTCGTATTGTTGTGTGGTGAAGACACTATCACCGTCGCCCAAAGCCCGTAACAGGATCGTATATTTCCCTGTTTCAACCTCTGTAGCTTCCATTGGAATGGTAATCGAACCACTACCATTTGGAAAAGCTTCACTTGTAAATGTCGAATTCGGTACAACCGTGTTAGTTTCCTCACTAATGAGCCAACCGTCATATCCTTTAACCAGTATGGGATTAGAAGTTGATATCTGCATGACCAGGTCGTTTTCGTCCTGGATAACAGATTGAATGGTTAATTGCGGGAGCACACCAGAAGGATCAAAGGTAAAAGTATGAACTAGTTCCGTGAATGATTTACCATCATCATCACGATAGATAACGTAAGGAATATTATTGCTATCCGTTGCTACAACACGCATCTCATATTCCCGTTCGGCGACCAAATCATTCGTGGGGATGTTGATGGTATTAAAAGTTGCAATATTTTCAAAGACAAATTCTGTAACTTTCGCTCCGCCACGTTCTTCCCAGATGGCTACCTTGAGATAATTGATCAATTCCGGGGAGGTAAAGGAAAGTTGCACATCGTAGGACATGGTTTCCGGTCGTAAAGCAAAACCATCCAGTTTTGCTGATACCGGGCTGGGTGGTCCAGGGTAATCTTTGCTGGAATTGACAATAAAGTCCGTGCTGACTTCACCAAAATCTGGCAAATTCATGGTCAGAACTGCATTATTATCCCCAGAACGAGGGTAGATCACCGATTCAACCATATATTGGGCTTTGAGCCCTAACATAATCTGCTCAAAGGAGTTTTTTAATTGCCCTTCGTTTCCAATTGCAGAGAAACCGCCCGTGCTGGCAGCCATATTTTCTAATTCGACAGCATTGATATTACCTGCAGAAACGGAAAGACCAATGGTATGGATTGGAACCTGGGCATCCATTGCCTTATCCACCAATTCGCGATAAGTATGTTGACTGCACACCGTGCCTTCTTTGGTTTCATCTTTACCATCAGTGAAAAGGATTACCGCACGGCGACCGACGGGTGCTTTTTCCATCGCTTCAACCGCTGTGAAAGCTGCATCGTAAAGGCAGGTTCCTTTGCCACTGGTTTTCATTTGATCTATGGCAAAAGTCAGCGCGGATAAATTTTCAGTGAAGTCCTGCAATAAAATGATTTCTTCATCAAATTGAACGACGGAGAAAAAGGCATCATTGGGAACGTTCGTCAATGCTAATTTGGCAGCGTCTTTTAATAATTGTTGTGAACCCGCCATACTACCACTGGCATCCATTACCATTGTGATGTAAATTGGGATATCCGGTTGTTTGATCTCTCCCCCAGCTGCCAACCCAGTGTTCAATAAATTAACCACCGCATTCTCTGGGGTAATATTCGTAATTGCCTGACCGGTTTGTTTATCAAAGAAATTGAAATAAACCTTTAAGTTGACAGAATCCGGTAATTCAATGGTTGAGATGGTATTTACACGTACATCTGGTTGTGATTGGGCTAAAACTTCGTCAATAAATGAAAAAAAGAGAACTCCAATAAATAAAAACGACAAAGCTTTTTTTAGCATTGCGTTCAACCGTCCCTCCTCGCCAAATTAATTATTGAATTATTTGATCAAAATAATCAACTTTAATATTATAATAATTAACGAAAATAATTCAATTTGCGAAAACAATTGTATAAAGTTACTTATATAATATGACTTTCTTCACAGGATTGCAATATTTAATTCAATGTATCAATAAATTCTTATATTTAAACAAAAATTTGTTATCTTCTACCAACCTTCAATCCTGTTCATTAGGTACTTCGAATAAAGTATTCGGGTTAATTTCGATTATTTCTGCTCTAATTTTCCCCCGAGATAATTCTACAATTCCTTCATTAAATGCATCAAATTTTTCAATCAGGACCTGGATGCTGATGGTGATATCAGCCGCAAATTCCTCATCCAGGATCTTGCCTTGGTGTTCCTGTATCAGTAGTTTTGTCTGTTCGTAGAGGTTGTAAGGAATTACCAGCATGACGGTGTAGGTTGGCACATTTTCTGCCAGGCGCATGTTCTTCAGCACAGCCTTTACGGCATCCGTATACGCACGCACAAGTCCGCCCGTGCCGAGTTTGGTTCCGCCAAAATAACGGGTTACCACAACCGCGATATCACCTAACCCACTGCCCTGCATGACCGTCAAAGCCGGACGACCGGCAGTGCCGGAGGGTTCGCCATCATCGCTACAATGAGCCGTGACCGATTGACCGTATCCGACCAGAAATGCTGGTACATTATGAGAGGCATCTGAAAATTCATGACGAATTTCTTGAATAAAAGCACGCGCTTCGTCGACACTGAAAACAGGAGCGGCTGTTGCAATAAAACGTGAATTTACAACCTGGATTTCAACCCTGGTTCTTTCTGCTGGAATTCGATAGCGTTGCATACCTTTATTCTATCAAAGCTTTGTTTCAGAACTTACCTCTCAGGTAAGCGAGCGGATACGAATGTCTTTGCCTTGACGTAATATTTTCTCAAGGCGTGCATATTGTTCGATCACATGCAATCCCACCGACTCATAAAGGTGGGTTGCTCCGGTCAGGCTATCAGAATCAACACTCAAACCTACTTTTGTGCTTCCTTTTTCTTTAATTTTCTGAAAAAAGTGTAACAAAAGAGCTTTTCCAATGCCATGTTTACGCCATTCACGCTTAACACCGAGAATCGCTACCCACCCATAGTCTGGTCCGAAAGGTGTCGACTTATTGCCGAAGATCATCGCCACCATTTCTCCGTTTACCGTGGCGGAAAACCATAAGTCGGGATCATAATTCGGATCCTGAACATGTTCCGTTTCAAATTCTTTCCATCCTTCTTGCAGAGTTGTGTCGATGTGTCCCCAGTGATCTTCGAATGCTTCTTCCTTTAATAGAAAAACCTGTTTGTATTGCGATGGTTCTATGGACCGAATCTGTATTTCTTCTGGAAGATCAAAATTGGATATTTCATCAGACAGCTCCGCTTCCATCACCCAGCTATAACGCACGGTTTCGGCACCAAATTCTGTAAGCAGTTGCATGGCCTCTTTTTCTTGTACATTAATGTAGCTTACGGTGAAGGTTTGTAAATTCTCTTCTGCTTGCTTGGTGAGTTCAATCGCCCTGGATTCTGCCCATTTGTTCAGCGACCAACCAATGCCACGTTTTCTATAGTGAGGATGAACGCGTACCCAGGTATTGACGCGTACATATGGTGGCAAAATTCCCCACACATCCGCATATCCAATTAATGTATCACCATCGAACACGGTTAGAGTGTCTTTCTCTAAGTCTAGACTGGGAGACTCCCAACCAGCGCTCAATTCTCCACTTTCGAAATCATTCTTTCCAATAATTTCCTGAGAACAAAGATTGAATAAATTAGCCACAATGTCCGCATCTTCCATTTTTGCAGATCGGACCTTGAAATCTTTTTGCATCGCTTTTAATGATGAATACATTTGCCTACCATTCTTTTAATTTTTTAGAATATTCAATTTTTCCAATAGGGTACCAATTTTCAAACCATCCTCATTGATCTCGATTTGAAGCCATTCGTCTTGATTCCGACTGATTCGTGTTAATGATGTCAATGAATTTTCAGCATGATTAATATAATAGCTCATTAGAAACTTCAAATTCAATTCTTTACAAACATTGGCCGCTAACCAGCATAAAGCAGGTCTTGATTCTAAAAGAACACTGGGTAGCTCCCGCAACCAGAAGAGCATTTCAAGTCTCTCAAATCCTTGATCCAACCAATCTTCCCCATATTTTTCTAGAATATCTCCGGCTTTCTCAAACTCTTTTAATTGGATTAAGATCCGAATTTCTTCTAACCATTCATTATTTGAGAACAACCAGCTGACAAGTTCTGATAGAAATGCAGCTTGTTCTGATGATTCTTTGGTTTTAGTTTTACTATCAAATAACTTCGACCAACCATGTATTGGAATACTGTATTCTTCAGACTTGAATGAAATTAAACCCTGCTTATCCAATTTTTCGGTAAACTCTTTAATAGTGGACAAACTTTTTGATCTCAACCAATCAAACCAGAGCACATCCCAGGTGAGTAAAAGGGAGCGAGTTTTCGAATCGAGGTTTTGGGCGAGATCAGTCTCGTATAGATGATAATCAATACCAATCCATTGAAATGACAGATTTCGCTCGGTAATCGATTCCAGAGTTGATTGCCACCATGATGCAGCCTGAATATAGTTGAAATTTTCAAGTACTAAAAGCAGATCGTTTTGATGAAGAGAGTCAATGACCTTCTTCACACTGGAGAATAACGGCTGAGCGTGATGATCTATCAACCCAGCGAGGAGTTCTTCTCCATTATTGGGGACAAATTTCCTTACAGATGAGACCAATTTTAACCAGAATCGACCAGGGTCATGATCTTCTTCTTCCAGGCAGACCCATACTACGGGTTTATTGTGAATAGAAAGCTGCTTAAGAAGAGCTTGCCTTTCTTTCGGCATTATTTTATGACAATCCCCGACCAACTCCCGGTAAGAAGCAAAACCAGAAATATTATCAGTGTCAGTACCAGATTCTTCAGGGACCTTGAGGTTTAATTGAAATTTTGAAAACAATGTGATTCTCCTTGAGTTGTAATAACCTAATTATATCGCTTGGAAAACGAATGAAAGATTGAAATAATGGGTGTCTATTTGGATTGACTTTCAGGTACAGCGGGGATAAAATTAAAGAAATACAATAACGGTTAAGGTGCACCTAACGCCCGGATGCGCGGTGCTCAAATGGGGAAGCTGGTGAAAGTCCAGCGCTGTCCCGCAACGGTAAGTTCATTAGAACAAGCCCGAATACCAGCCTTAATTCGGCTCGATCATTCCTTCGCGGAAAGGGAAGTGCCCACATAAAATGGGTAGTTCCCGCCAATTGGCGGGTTTTTTTATCAGGCAGCCTTTTCCCGAAGCAGGAGGGCTGTTTCCGTTGTTGCATTCAAATCATTTTCCGAGGAGAAAATTCACATGCAACACCTAAAAAAATATCTTTACCTGTTTGTCGTTACATTTTTTATTCTTAGTTCAACGTCGTTTAAATCTGTTTTAGCTCAAAACCCAGATACTCCAGATTTTTCAAATACGATTCAATATCTTACCGATCAGCAATTAGCCGATGGCGGCTTTCCCGGCTTAGCGGAAGGTTCGGATCCTGGAACAACTGCTCGTGCATTGATCGGATTTAAAGCGGCAAATATTGATCCAAACCTTTTTGTTTCATCTGATGGTAAAACGCCTATTGAATACCTACTACAATCATACGATTCCTATATTTATGATGATACCAACATAATATTTCCTGGAAATGCAGGGTTGATCCTCACCGCTTTATCCCTTTACCAAATGGCTCCATCGGAATTACCTCAAGCCATTCTTGATACACTTGGAGAAGATGGTAGTTTCAGTACTGAAGCTGTGCAAGGGATGGCTTTTGGTACAGCAACCGATCTCAGTCAGGCGCTTGCCGTTCTTGGTTTGTCAGCGAGTTCAACCCCGACTCCGGATGCTGCGATCGAGTATCTTTTAGGTACGCAAATGGAGGATGGCACCTGGAGTAATGGCTTTGGCTCTGACCCGGATACAACTGCTCTGGTGGTAATCGCCTTGCTCTCCAGCGGTCAAATTCAAAACGATCATCCTGCAATCCAACTAGCTCTGCAATACTTCCGCGATACCCAACTTGATAACGCAGGCTGGCGACCGATTTGGGACTCCTCTTCAATTAATGTGGATAGTAGTGGATGGATTACCCTCGCATTGATCACCGCTGGAGAGGATTTGTCTGATTGGGAAATTAATGACTTTAACCCACAAACTGCGATACAAAGTGTGATCCAGCCGGATGGTAGCATCGGCGAAGGCTATGTCAATGTTTATTCAACGGTTGAGGCTCTGCTTGGTTTTGCACAAGAAGCTTTGGTTCGCCCTCTCCCTTCACAAGATACAGAACCACTTGAAACTATAACCCATCAGGCTGGTTTGGTAGTTGCATTGCCCGATGGAACTACCATTTTGCGCTGTGTTGGGTTTAGCGGTGACAGCATAAGTGGTTATGATTTATTGGTTGATTCGGGCTTAGAGCTGCAAACCAGTTTTACCCCAGGTATGGGTAATGCTGTTTGTGGAATTGAGGGTCAGGGTTGTGAGAGCGATAATTGTTTTTGTGGCATGCCAGATTATTGGTCATACTGGCATATGGACAATACAGAGTGGGCATATGCAGAAGCTGGTGCCAATACTTTCGACGTTCTACCTGGAACCATTGATGGCTGGAGCTGGGGAGATCAACCTCCACAACAGGTGACATTTGATCAAATTTGTGGCGAAAACGCTACTCTCTTCCTCCCGGCAGTGGTCGCTGAGAGTAGTCAACCAACGGTTGAGGTATTGCTTCCATTGGTTGAAAACGCCAATGAAGAACAAACCTCGACAGAGACAACACCTGCTGAAATCCCGACAGAAACCCAGAATTATTCTCAATACTTGATCTTTGCGGCAGTAATTTTGGTATTGATTGTGGTGCTCGTACTCGTTGTACGCGAAAAACGTAATATATGAGAGAAAAACTACTGGCGGGGTTAATTTACATCCTGACCACTGGTTTGGGTATTTTTGCCTATATATACCCGTTATTAGAATCATCTTCTCAGAATTTTGGATCAACCAATCGCCAGAATGAGTTGCCTTTGATGATGGCAATGATTCTGGCATTGTGCTCGATCGTTTTGATATTCGAAATCCAGCAGTATCGCTTAAATACCAAGTTGATCGCCCTATTAGGTATCTTAATCGCTATAAATTCAGTTTTAAGATTTATCGACTTGACTTTGCCAGTGCTCGGAGGCTTCAGCCCGGTATTCTTTCTGATCCTGGTTGTGGGTTATATTTTTGGCGGTCGCATGGGTTTCCTGATGGGTACTCTCACAATGTTGGTTTCAGCACTGATCACAGGCGGTGTTGGGCCCTGGTTACCCAACCAGATGTTGACAGCTGGTTGGGTGGGCTTATCTGCAGCACTCGCTCGCAGATTTGTCAAAATTTCACATCAGGAAAACAAACCCGGTGAGATCCTAACCCTGATCGTTTTTGGTTTTCTTTGGGGTTATCTTTATGGGGCAATCACCAACCTGTGGTTCTGGCCATTTTTGGCAGGACCAGCCAATCAGAGCTTCGAGGTAGGTGCTGGTTTAGTGAATTCCCTGCGAAATTACGGAATTTACTATCTTGGAACTTCACTCATCTGGGATACAACCAGAGCGATCGGTAATATTTTGTTGTTGGTATTCTTTGGCCGTGCTACCTTGCAGGTATTGCGACGCTTCCAACACCGCTTTCACTTCATCCAGCTCGGAGAGGAAAGTCAACCTTCATGATGGTGCATACCTATGCCTGGATTATCTGGTTGATCTCGGGTTTAGTGGTCATCACTACCACCCGCAACCCGCTCATTATTTTGCTGGTTGATCTGATCTTATTGATCATCCATATCTGGATCTCATCCAACCCAAAAAATACCATTAAATTATTTCTACGTTTTTCACTTTCGGTATTGACATTGTCTACAATCCTCAATATGTTTATCTCACGCTTTGGTAAAACTGTTCTATTCAAAATTCCAACCAATATCCCCCTCTTAGGTGGTAATTTCACGCTTGAAGCAATGATTTACGGTTTCACAAATGGTCTGATCTTGATTGGAATATTTACTCTCTTTATGATTCTAAATAAAGTAGTAGCAGTTCACTCATTGATGCGCTTGATCCCGCAGGCATTTCAACCAATTGCAGTGGTTACCACCATTGCAATTACCTTTATCCCCGCTTCGCAAAAGCAATTTCAGGCGATTCGTGATGCACAGGCGATCCGAGGGCAACAGCTGAAGAAGATTCGCGATTGGTTACCCCTGATCATTCCCCTATTGATTGGTGGCTTGGAACGCGCGATGCAAATTGCTGAAGCGATGACCGCTCGTGGATTTACAGCGCAAACCGAAAGAAAACCATCATTCTACGAAAAAGCACTGCTACCAGTTGGCTTGGTGTTGATTATCCTTGGCTGGATGATGGAACTCACCGTTCAGATCACGATTTCTGGTTGGTGGCTGATTGGATTGGGATTATTTGCATTGTTGGTTTTGTTCTTCATTAGTGGAAAACGAGTGAAGAAATCGGTGTACTCTGAGGAACCTTGGAATGCTGCTTCAGGATGGATAACGGTAGCTTCTTTGTTATTGCTGTTGATATTTATCCTCCGACTGCCAGGTTATCAAACCTTACTATACGATCCCTATCCTGTTTTTGAAATTCCTGGATTTCCCATTCTCCAGGGGTTAGCTGCGCTGGTTTTGTTTGTTCCAATCTTGTTTATCAATGGGGGTATTGATGATCAGAATTAGCCAGTTGAGTTACCGCTACCCATCAGCTACTCAGAATGCACTTGAAATTGAATCACTGCATATTCCACAGGGTACATTTAGTTTGGTCATCGGTGAATCCGGGTCAGGGAAAACCACGCTTTTACGCTTGTTAAATGGTCTCATTCCACATTTCACTGGTGGAATCGTTGGTGGAGAAATCCAGGTCGCAGGTTTGAATCCAATCAAATCCGGTCCGCAGGTGATGAGTAAGATGGTTGGTTTTGTCTTTCAGGAGGTAGAAAATCAGTTTGTACTCGATCGGGTGGAAGACGATATCGCCTTTTCAATGGAACAGGCAGGTATTCCACGCAATGAAATGCAGAGACGCGTTCAAACTGTTTTGGCGCAGCTTAATTTGCAGCATCTCAGGCGTCGCAAAGTTGACTCTCTTTCGGGTGGTGAAACCCAACGCGTTGCAATTGCTGCTGCATTGGTGTTGGAGCCAAAAATTCTTGTGCTGGATGAGCCAACTTCTCAACTGGATCCACTTGCTGCCGACGAAGTGATGAAGTTGTTGCGAAGGTTGAAAAATGAATTGGGTTTAACCATTGTTCTTTCGGAACAGCGCCTGGATCGGGTATTGGGGTATGCAGATCAACTGGTATTGCTTTCTCCGCAGGGGAAATTGCTGGTAGCGGGAAATCCGGCAGATGTTATTCTGCAAAGCTCCCTCAAGCCCCCACTGGTAGCACTGGCAGAGAGAAAGACGTGGCATCCGATCCCATTAAATGTCAACCAGGCGAGTAAGTTCATTCAACCAGGAGCTGAGTTTTCGCCAAAGGTTGTAGAGATAGTGCCTGAAAAACAGGAAATCATGCAGGTCAAAGGACTCTTTGTCAATTATGGTAAGCAATTGGTGTTGAAAAATATAAACTTTAATGCCTATGCGCAAGATAGACTTGTTTTAATGGGCCCGAATGGTGCGGGTAAATCAACATTATTGAGTGCATTGGTCGGTTTGATAAAACCCGATCTAGGAAAGATTTTCTTTAAAGGAAGAGAGGTGGGCTTTCAGCGCACTGCAGAGACCAGCCAGCATATCGGTTTTCTGCCACAGGATCCCAATGCGCTGCTCTTTGCTGAAACAGTCACTGAAGAATTGGAAATCACTCTTAAAAACCACCAGCTACCAATCCGAGCAGATCAGATTCAACAGCTGCTGAGCCAGTTAAATATTGCCAGTAAAGCAAGTATGTATCCACGCGATTTAAGTACTGGAGAAAAACAGCGTGTTGCTTTAGGGGCTGTGGTTGTTACACAACCCGAAATGATCATTCTGGATGAGCCTACCCGCGGATTGGACCAGAAGACAAAAGCTGCTTTGCTTGAACTTTTGCTTGAGTGGAATCGGAACGGCAAAACCATCTTACTGGTGACCCATGACGTGGAATTTGCAGCTGGATTAGCTACCCGGGTGCTCATTCTGGAGGACGGACAACTGGTCAACCAGGGTGACCCAGCGATTGTGATGCGTTCCAACCCACGTTATACCCCTCAAATTGCTCAGCTTTACCCAGAAACCGATTGGCTGACGCTGGATGATATTCCACCTGAAAATCCTTGATAGAATTAACCCAAACCAGAGAAAGGATTAGATATGATCTATCGAAGATTAGGAAAAACAGAATTGAATGTATCGGTTGTTGGGGTTGGAACCTGGCAATTGGGAGGAGAATGGGGTAAAACCTATCAGCAGAAGGAAGTCGATCAGATGATGGCACGTGCCAAAGAATTGGGGATTAATCTGATAGATACCGCCGAATGCTACGGTGACCACACCTCTGAACGCCTGGTGGGCAATGCTGTAAAACACGACCGCAAAGATTGGATCATCGCCACCAAATTTGGCCATAAATTCCATAAAAACTTCGAGCGTACCACCCATTTTGACCCGCCCAGCGTGCAGAAGCAGCTTGAGGAATCGTTAAAATCGCTGCAAACCGATTATATCGATCTCTATCAGTTCCATTCTGGATCCAATGAGGACTTCGATAATCCTGATTTGTGGGAAATGCTTGCCAGGCAGGTGGAAGCCGGTAAAATTCGAGCGGTTGGGCTTTCAATTACGACCGCAAACCCACCCCTGCAAGTCCAGAAGATGAGTGGCTATGGAATTTCTGCCTTGCAAGTGATTTATAACCGTCTCAGCCGGGAGCCCGAGTTGGAGATTTTCCCGACCTGCCAACGGGAGGATATTGGTGTTCTGACTCGTGTGCCACTTGCCTCAGGTTTTTTGAGTGGGAAATACACACCGGACACAAAATTTTCCAACCCGGATGATGTGCGCTCACTGCGTGATCAGGAGGAGATTCGCAAGCAGCTGCTGGAAGTTGAAAAGATCAAAGCCGAAGAAGTTCCGGCTGGGGTGGATATGGCGCAATGGGCACTTGCATGGTGCTTGCATCATCCTGCGGTGACCACTGTGATTCCGGGGTGTAAGAATGTGGAACAGGTGGAATCCAATGCCAGGGCTGTGGAGCTGAATAAGTTGGATTGACAGGTAAAAAAAAAAGATATAAGCGCAAAAGCGCAAAGGTAAATAAATAAGACGCAAAGGAAAATTACTTTCGGAAAATTGATACCCCCGAATTTTTATGAAGATTTAGCGTCTTATTAATTTTTCTTTTTCGTCACTTGTTTGGTAGAAAATGGCCTGAAACACCCCTTATTAACTATCTGATTCTGAAAATTAATAAAATAACAATCTGGTTTTGGTATCTTAATGAAAAGGTCTAATTAATTATTTGCTATGCGAAACTATTTGAGATAGATTTTATGGTTTTTTCAAGGCATCATCGTGTTTTGCTACCACACGCAAGAGAAGTGTGTCGTCTGCTAACCGTTCGTATGTCATACGGTAATTGATGTCTACTCTTGCCTCATAAATCCCATTTGTTCCTTGGATAGGTTTGGTTTGTAATGAAGGATGGCGAGGGTTCTCAGCCAATAACTTAATTTGTCGCTTAATCTTTTTTTGAATTGCTTTAGGCAGATTCTTGTAAAAAGTAACAAACCGATTAGATAGTATTATTTTTGGCATCGTTGTCTCTGGTTGTGTTATCTAGAAAGTCTAATGCATCTGCTACAGAATCAAATTCAGTTATTAATTCACTCTCGATTTCTCGTTGAACTTCTCGCTCAAGTCGTTGCCACCTCTCACTCCAAAACCATGCTTGATCTGGTGGAATGATCTGAACCCGGTCAATGATTACTTTTCCCTTCTCGTCAACCATAAAGACCAATTCATCGCCTTCTTCTGCGCCGAGGATATTACGGATTTCAGATGGAACAGTGACTTGTCCTTTTACTCTTAATCTTGATCGGAATATTGTTTTATCACTCATAATTTCTCCAAATAGTAAGATTGTTAGATATTCTTACTTTCTTACTATATAAGTATATACCATATAGTCTCTCGAATCAATAGAAAAGATTAACTGGGATGGACAGGATAAGTACAGAATGAGTACGGGATGAACTTGGATAGACAGGATAGAGACAAGGCTGAAAGGATTCGTGAAAAAGATATTAGCCCAAAGACGCTAAGAGTAAAATAAACAAGACGCAAAGGGAAATCTAGTTCGGGATTTCTGTTTATTTCATTTTTTCTTTAAACTTTGCGCCTTATTTTTTTGTTTACCTTTGCGTTTTTGCGTCGAAATCTTTTCCCACATCCTGTCCATCCCAGTCCATCCTGACTATCCTGCCTGCCCCGATTAAGGGGGTTCCCATCCTGTTCAGCACTTAACGATAAAATCGGCGATGAGTTGGATGGCACGTTGGGCTTCAGGGATGGCGGAGCCGGTGGCAGGGTAGACATGCCCCATGTACTTCTCGATGATCAATTCCACCTCTACCCCATCTTCCTTCATGCGGTCTGCCAATCGGATGGAATCATCCATCAGGATTTCTTGCCCACCAACCAAAATCAAGCTATCTGGCAGTCCATGAAAATCCCCGAAGAGGGGTGAAATCCAGGGATGATGAAGAGGTTCCTTCCCAGCATAATCCAAGGCATTCTCCTTCAGTGAATTCCAGGAAAGCATCACATCCAGATCTTTAAGTAGCTCAATCGACTCCCCACTGCCCGTCAGATCCGTCCAGGGGGAGATCAAAATCGCTCCAACCGGTAAAGGTTTGCCCATATCACGCAAAGCTAGCAGCGTCGCCAACGTGAGACCACCACCAGCTGAATCTCCGGCAAATAATATCTGACCAGGATCCCAACCCTGGTTTAGCAGCCAATCATAAGCTACTAACGCATCTTCCAGCGCAGCTGGGAAGGGGTGCTCGGGTGCCAGGCGGTAATCTACCATCAGGAATTGTGCTTTGCTCTCCTGCGCCAAAACGGACAGAAAATTGCGATGTAAAACCGGAATTTTGGTCACATAACCACCACCATGCAGATAGAACACTACCTGGGTCGGAATTTCCTTCTCAGGTAAGATCCACTCGCAGGGAATACCATTTGCATCAACCGGATTTGGCTCAATTTTTAAGAGCGGTGGCATCAGTTCCTGCAGCGATTCCAAATAGTTGCGCTGTTTATCCAAATCCTCGGGAATCATGGGTTTGTGTAAAAGGCGTAACATTCCATAAAGCAGGCGGCTGCGTAAGCTCGGGCGGAACACATTAGTGAGTTCCAGCCCCAGCACCGCCCCTAGACCAAAACTTAGCATCCATTTCAAATTTCCAAGTAACTTATTCATCGTTCTTCGTTCGTTTTTTGTCAATATTGTTCTCTTTTTCAGTTTTTAGAATAGTATTTTTTTGAATTATTGTGGCTACGCGCATTTATTACATCAAGTATCGCCAAATATTCCTAATTTTGTAGCCAATTTCCAACGATCTACTTTTTATTATCCCATTTTAATCTGTTTGTAAGGTACTTTCCACCATTGATATTAATAATTTTCATTACCTGCTGTCCGGATTTCTTCCAGTTTATTCGCCTTCTGACAATTTTTGCTTTGTTTTCGACCAATTTTTCAGCAATTTTTATAGCTAAATCAGCTTAGTAATGCGCCTAAAGTTTCGAGTTTACTTCACATCCCAGAAGAGTAAAGCTGTGCGCATACCGGATGGCCAGACGTATTCTCCATCAACAAAACGCAGGTTATCTTGGAGCAGTGCAATCAGTTTTTGATCCCATTCATCACTGTTGAATAAACCCAAACGTGTTTTCATCTCGAGCAGTGCCTCCCCCAGGCTAGGATGAGACCAGGGTTTCCACAAGTGTTCTTCTTCCATGAGGACGTTGGGGAAAATGCCCATCTCCCACAAAATTGGCATGGCGATCTGGTAATTGGGGCTGTCATATGGGTGGCCCCACACCAGTTGCATCGCCTGAGACATGAGCCCATCCAGTCGCGGAGCGCGAATCAGCAGGATGATAGATTTGGTCGCAACCTGCTGCATTGCCCGGATGAAGATTGGCAGATCAGACGCACCATACATGGCGTGCGAACAGAAAACGATATCGTGCGGTGTGACTTCCACATCTGGCCAGCAACCTTCGATGATCTCGACGTTGCTCAACCCCTCCCGTTGCACACGCTCACGCAGCTGGGCTAACATACTGGCGGATGGATCCAGCGCGGTAAGCTTCGCGGCTTGTTCTGCCATGAGACTCACCCAGGCACCACTGCCCGCTCCGATATCCAGTACGCTGGCTTGAGGAAATTTCTTGAGCGTTTTTCGTAGAAATACCCGGCTGGAATCCTCCTGCTGCCAACGTTCACTCACACGCTGGTCAAATTCCTTTGCTTTACCGTGCCAGTGGTCTTCCAGGTGCGCTTGCTTCATGAATTGGCGACGTTGTTCGCTCAATTCTACCAGCTGCGTCCATAATGCCCGATAATCGATTGGTTTGATGTTCATCGTTCGCACCCACCTGCCTTTCTCAGGATGTTGTTCTTCAAATCGTAAGACCTGCTAAAATACAAGTAGAATTGTACCAATAATCACGATGATTCGGTATGAGATCGTTCAGGAAAGAGGTCGTATGAATTTTCCACGCAAAGTTTTCGGTGTTATGCTCATCATTTTCTCTATTTTGGGCTTACTTGTCTCCATTTTCGCGGTGGTACAGGTGTGGCAATTGAGAATCCCAGTCGCTACACGCATTTATGACGGATTGGTTTTCTCGGAGAAGGTGGTAAATACCAGTATTTCGGGTTTGACTGTGGTTGATTCGAGCCTGACCAACATCCGTACCAGCCTGACCTCGCTGGAGGATTCCACTTTGCTGATGGCTCAGTCGATGGAGGACACCAGCAATCTGATCGGATCGTTCTCGAATCTCTTCAAAACCAATATCAAGGATACGCTTGAGAATACCAAGCTCTCGGTGGTGGCTGCTCAGAGCTCAGCGCTGATCATTGATAACCTGCTATACAGCCTCTCACGCCTCCCACTGCTGAACATTGTTTATGAGCCACCCAAGCCGCTGAATGAAGCACTCAAGGAGATCGGTGATACGCTCACCGATATGCCCGAATCGATGGACGAGATCTCCGGTAACCTGACTGACAGCAATAAGAATCTGCTTTCGCTGAAGGATGGCATTGATGAGATCAGTATGAGTTTTGCTGACTTCCAACGCGACCTTTCCAACGCGCAAGGTGTGATTGATGATTACCTGACAGACCTCACTACGATTCAAGGCTCATTGCTGAACGCACAGGAGAAAATTTTCAACGGGAGCATCTGGGCGGCGATTCTGCTGACGGTGCTGATTGTGTTGATCGGGATTACGCAGGTAGCATCTGTGATGCAGGGCTGGGATATGATGCATTATGAGCAGAAGCTGGATCGATTGATAGAGGCGAAGATTTTGAAATTAGGTTTGAGAATGGAGAAATGATACCCCTTCGGGGCACAGGCAGAAAAAAGGCCAAAGGCTGAAGGCGTAAGGCAGTCCTGGTGCGTTGCACTTAGCGATTGACCAGATACGATGAAGAACAGAAACAGATTGAATATCAGGGTACCCAAAGTGCGATGCACCTAGTAAGTGGAGACTCGTCATCACTCCGCCTTTGGTTGAAACCAAAGTCTGCTAAATCCAAACCAGCTGAAGCAGGTTGATGGTTGGTATGATGTATTGGTGCATTGTTTACCTGGCCCGGCTTTGCCGGGGTGCCACGCCAGGGGTACACTTAGCGAGTGACCAGATACGATGAAGAACAGAAACAGATTGAATATCAGGGTACCCAAAGTGCGATGCACCTAGTAAGTGGAAACTCGTCATCACCCCGCCTTTGGTTGAAACCAAAGTCTGCTAAATCCAAACCAGCTGAAGCAGGTTGTATTTTTGTACAATGGTGCGTTGCACTTAGCGATTGACCAGATACGATGAAGAACAGAAACAGATTGAATATCAGGGTACCCAAAGTGCGATGCACCTAGTAAGTGGAGACTCGTCATCACTCCGCCTTTGGTTAAAACCAAAGGCTGCTAAATCCAAACCAGCTGAAGCAGGTTGATGGTTGGTATGATGTATTGGTGCATTGTTTACCTGGCTTGGCTTTGCCGGGGTGCCCTGCAGGGGTACACCTGCATTATTTTTAGCCGTAGATTCAAAGGTGCGTTGCACTTAAGGATCGGCATAGTTTTTGTTGAATGGAAAAACCTTTTGGAAAGATAGTAATTAGAAGTGCGCTGCACCTGCATTATTGGAGTTTGAAGTTGGCAGTCTCAAGGTGACAGGAAGGGAATGCACCATTTGAATCTTTTTTATCTTTTTCCAGCCATGGACCAAATATATCAGGTGTACCCCTGCGGGGCGCAGGCAACGCACTCTCGAATCCCGAATAAATCAAAGAAGGTTCTCCCTTCATTTCCAAGTTTATTCTCCCTAAGTGCAATGCACCAAGTCGGTCTCAATCCTACCCCCTGATCACTCCCCTGGTTTGCCTACCGAGCAGCTATCCGATCCAATATCCAGCACCTCCCCGTCCACGTTGATGAATTGCCACTCGTAGCCATCCGGATGTAGCTCGAACTGGATGATGCCAAACTGGCGGGTAATGCGCACATCGCTAATGGGCAAAATCTGTTCGATGCCGTAGAAGCCTGCCCCACCCGTCCCAACGATAAAGGAGCGGATACCAAATTCCTCGTCGGGTTCGCCCAGCGGATTGACTTTGGCAATGCGCTCGTAGTGGTGGTCGTGGCCATTAACGACCACATCGACGCCATTTTCGTAGAGCACCTCCCAGAAGTAGTAGAGCCAATGGGCATTGCCAGCAGGCCCGGAATTGAAGACCGGATTATGCCAGATAGCCAGCGAACAGGTGACGTCATTCGCTGCCAGATCCTCGCGCAGCCAGGCGATTTGCTCGGAGGAAGGACCGCAACCCACATAGCCGCAGTTGGAGTTGAGCATCACGATATGCCAATCGCCGTGCTCGAAGGAGTACCAGCCTTTGCCAGGCTCGCCAGCGACACCATCAAAATGCACCCAGTAGTTCTCCAGCGGGTTGCTGTAATAGTCGTGATTGCCGGGGACGACGCGTAAATCCGGCATGAGTTGCCCCCAGCTGGGATCAAAGCAATTCTGGTATTGGTAGAGCGTACCATCCTCGTTGGACGCATCACCCGCGAGGAAGTATAAGCCGCTGCCGACCTTATCCCGCAGTAAAGCCGCCGTCTGGTCATCGCCCTCCTGCCCGCAGATCGCCACATCGCCTGCACCGGAGAAGTAGACCGGAGTTGCCGTGGGAGAAGCCGTTTGCGTTGGTGTGGGTGTGGCAGTGGCTGGGATTGGCGTCACGGTGCTGGTAGCCGTAGCGGTGGCAGTTTGCGTTGGCAGAACTGTTGCAGTGGGAGAGAGAATCGCCTCGCCAAACGCATCGCCACGCATGGCAGGGGTACAACCAGCCAGCAACATCAGCAAGCTAATCACGATCCATAATTTCATTTTCATCCTGGTTTTATCATACACCATTCGATCTCGTATCTTAAAATATTGAATAAAGTAAAGGTTTGGTTTGATTATTCTGTCAAATCGTCCTACAATGAAAGTATGTAACTATTTATTCTTGAGGGAGGCCAATATGGCAGAAAAGAAAAAAAGTATTTTTGATAAGGCAGTTGATGCACTAACCGACCGTGATGAGAAAGCAGCTGCGGAAGAAGCAGCCAAAAAACAACAAGCCGACAAAATAATGGCAGAAGCCAAAAAAGCACAGGCCGAAAAAGAGAAAGCTGTAGCCGCGGCAAAAGCCAAAGCCGAAGCAGAAGCCAAAGCTGAAAAAGAAGCTGCTCAAAAAGCTGCACAGGAAAAATTAGCTGCAATGAAGAAAGAACAGGAAGCGAAACTGGAAGCCAAGAAAGCTGAAATCGAAAAACAGCGTGCCGAAGAAGCAGCCTACAAAGCTCAATTCATCAAACACGTTTGGACCAATGAGGACACTTATGCCAGCCTGGCATTCAAGCATTATGGTTCCATCAAAGAAGCTTACTGGCGCTTGATTTACGAACACAACAAAGAAATCATCGGTGATCATCCCAATCATATTAAGACCGGTACCGAAATCGAGATTCCCCCATTGCCAGATGAACTGAAGAAGAAATAGGCGGGTAACCCTCGATGACGGAACAAAATGTTGATCTTGTAAAGGTATTTTCCCAGGTTTCTCGAACGCTTGCTAAAAATAAGCAGACGCTGAACGAGGCGGATACTTACAATCATGATCATGGCGATCATATGGCTGAGACCTTCCAGACCATTACGAAGGCGATGCGCAGAGAAAAAGGCGCTGATGCCAGCCAACTGCTGCAGGCAGCTGCCCAGACATTAAGCAAGCAGGCTGACAATGGCTCTGCACAGTTGTATTCGCAGGGTTTGCAGAAGGCTGCCCAGCAGTTTCAGGGGCAAAACGTTGACACAAAGTCGGCGATGAACCTGCTGCAAACTTTGCTGAGTGGCGGTCAAGCTGCACCACAGCAGTCGTCACAGCCCCCGTCTGGTGCGGGGCAGGCGGCTGGTGGGATGGGTGACCTGCTCGGCTCATTGCTGGGTGGCGGTCAACCTGCCAATCAATCTGGTGGTGGAATGGAGGATTTGCTCGGTTCGTTGCTGGGTGGTGGTCAACCCCCGTCTGATGCGGGGCAGGCTGCCCCAACTCAAACTTCGCAGCCTTCCCAAGGCTCACAGGGTGGTGGTGATCTGCTCGGTTCATTGTTAGGTGGGCTGACCGGCTCATCACAACAGCAATCCCCGTCTGGTGCGGGGCAGGCCGGTGGCGGGCTCAGTGATGGGCTTGACATGGGCGATTTGATGACGGCCGGGATGGCGTTTTTCCAGGCGAAACAGCAGGGCAAGGATACCATGGGTTCGTTGATTGATGCGTTTGTGGCTGCCAGTGGGATGGGTTCCAGCCCACACCGCCAGCAGAGCACGCAGTTGGTGGCGAGCACGTTTATGAATGCGCTGGGGAAGATGGGAAAGAAGTAGTCTTTAGTTGAAAGTTGAATGTAGGTAGGGGATGGTCTGCGACTGTCCCCTTCTTTTTTAGTTTAAAGAGGGTGGAAATTAGGAATTAGGTTTGAGAAAAAGAGGAAAAGATTTACCACTCGTTTCACTTCGGGTACTTCGTAGGACGCAGAGACGCAAAGTAGAAAAAAGACGCAAAGGTTTAAGGGAAAGATCTGGGACGCAACGGCGCAATACCCATATCTGAAGCTGGTTGTATTTTTGTACATTGGTGCGTTGCACTTAGCGAGTGACCAGATACGATGAAGAACAGAAACAGATTAAATATCAGGGTACCCAAAGTGCGATGCACCTAGTAAGTGGAGACTCGTCATCACCCCGCCTTTGGTTGAAACCACAGTCTGCTAAATCCAAACCAGCTGAAGCAGGTTGTATTTTTGTACAATGGTGCATTGCACTTAGCGAGTGACCAGATACGATGAAGAACAGAAACAGATTGAATATCAGGGTACCCAAAGTGCGATGCACCTAATAAGTGGAGACTCATCATCACCCCTCTTGAGGTGCAACGCACTCCTGGATGGATGATTCACGGCCTTTGGTACTTTTCCAGGGGATTCTTTTTCACTCTAAGTGCATCGCACCAGGTGTTGTAGATGGTGTGGTTTTTTGGTGATGCGTCATCAGGCGATAGCACACCCCCGTAACCGAGGGTAAATGAGATAAGACGATGTATGGAAACAAATTCCAAAGGAACCAGGATGGATGGGATGGATACCGTTTTCACAAGGGTAGACAGGAATTTTTTTGTAGGGGCGATAGCAATCGGCTGACAAGATCAATCACTAGCCTTAACCAATGCTCCGATTGCTTCGCCCAATGAATGGGATTTTTGATGGAATGGCGACTTGGATTCTAGGTGCAACGCACTCCTGGTTAGAAGATTCCCAGCCTCCAGCACTTATTCAGTGGATCCTCTTTCTCCCTAAGTGCACCCCTGCGGGGCACAGGCACCGCACCAGATTTGAAGCGGGTCACGGAGCTGAGGAGGTTGGCAGGTAGTCTTTGCAGGGGTACTCGAGGGGTTGCCATAGCTGTTGCAGCAGAGTTTCATCCTCGATGAAGGCCTGGCATTCGGGGCGGTCGTAGAAGGCGGCAAATCCCAGGGTTGTGGATATGATTATGCCTTCTGCCGGATCGAGTGGGTAGTCATTGAAGCTGTGTGGGAAGTAAATCTGACCGCCAGGGAGGGTGCCCTCCCCAACATTCACAAATCTGCGATTGTGAGGTTTTTCCACACTCTCCTTGTAACTCAAATCATTGTATATGATGATGATATTCTCATCCGACGCGTTGAAAAGTTTGCTGATCAGGCTGCAGGTAACCTGTTTTTGCTGCCCAGATGGATACTCGTCGTTGATGGTTACAATAGTCAGCTGCTCCTGCTCCCACTGCCAAGCGTCATTTGCCAGGCAGTTGCTTACTTCGGCTGGCAGCTGGGAGAGATCTGGTGCTGGATTGGTCTGGCTCACCAATGCGATCACCTCCTGGCGGGCGGCTGCATCCAAGGCAGGGGAAACACTCAAAGCCTGCGGGTTATCAGGGTCGATTTCAGGCACTTGCGCGGTCTCCGAATCCCCAAGCACAGGTGAAGTTGGATTGATAACCTCGCTTTCGGAGGGAGGTGGAATTTCAGCGCCTGCAAAATTATTGGTTAAATTACAGGCAATGATTGAAATTGACAAAACGGTGATAGCACACATAAACCTGATATTTGAACGACTCATCATTTACCTCCAATCCATTCCCTTGATTCGATCTTCATTTCTTTGGGATATACTGATCACATTCAAAGAAAACGGATCTGGTTTGCCGCATGATCTCTATGGAATTGATGTATTGCTTACATTGCGGTGTGTCGTAAATAGCTACATAGGATACGAGACGTTTATACAAAAGAGCTCGCTCATATTTCGTCAGCTCCTGAAATAAAACCTTCTCGCCACCCGTTGGCATTGGACCATGGAAACGCCAATGAAAAACACTTTCGTTTTTATCAGGGTAGTCCTTATAATACTCGTTCCATTGGTAGAGAATGACAACCGGTTGACTGGCCTCTGAAAGGATTTTGGTGGTGTAATCACAAGTGAGATTAGTGAAATTACTGGTGGTTTCATCGCTGGTTTGATTCACGATGACATCACCATTGATGATCACAACATCCTTATTCGCGACGCACTTCTCCAGGTCGCTCAGTTCCGGTTCGGGATCAGCTTGTGGTTCGGGATCGGGCTGCTGGATGGGTTGTTGCCCGGAGGCTTGATCCGGTGGTTGGTTATTTTCAGCCTCCTCCGCGGAGGGATCAGGGTTATCCTGCACCGGTTGTGGATCAGCATCCGGGTTGGGAACAGCCTGCGGGTTGGCATTCTGGCCTTGCTTTGTGTCTGGTTTTGGCTGCCAATTTTCATAAGCCTGATCAAGCGAATAACACGAGATGGTGATGATCAACAGCACCAAAATTAAGAAAGAAATAAAGAAGTGTTTTCTATTTGCTGACATATCCAATCTCTCCATTTCTGGTGATTAAACCATCAGGATCGAAGCAGGCAGCATTGGTTTTGGAAAATTATGAGGGGAATTTTAGGGGAAAACTATGAATTAATTGTAGCATTTAATTGGCGAAAGGCGAAAGCCACAAGGGGGAAGGAGAGTTTGAGTTTTGAGGAAATGATTTACCACTCGTTTCACTTCGGGTACTTCGTGGGATGCAATGGCGCAATACCTCTACGGGGCACAAGAGAAAAAAACAGGATTGAGAGTTGGTACCGGTGCGGGGCGCAGGCAGGGATGAAAGCAGGATGGACAGGATGGTACGGGTTTGGTAACCCTACGGGGTGCAGGTAGGGATGGATCAGGATATGCCAGATTTTTTTGTCGGGATGGGACCTGGTGCGTTGCCTGTCTGCCCACGCCTGACGGGGATGGTAAACCAGCCCTACCAATGCAAGGTAACCTACCCATCCATCGCAATTAGGGAGACGAAGTTTTTTGTAGGGGTGGGTTCCAAACCCACCCTTACAGCACAGGGCAAGGTTCGCATCCCTGGCATATGATGACCTGGGATTCCGGGCGAAGCAATCGGAGCGATGGTTTTGGCTTACGATGGATCATGTTTGGCGACTGCTTGTTTACCCTCGTCTGTCGGGGGCGCCCCTACGGGACTCAACCCTCATCAACCTGCTTTAGCTGGTTTGAATATAGCAGCCTGTGGTTTCAACCGCAGGCGAAGGCAAACCTACAGGCAAAAACCGTATTTTTCTGTCAACTACTGACTCTCGCCTGATAACTAACCCACCGCTACACGCAATAATGGGATCCCGGCAGCTGCAAATACCTGATCCACAAATTGATCACGTTCTTTGCGGTCATCGCGTTGGTGGCTTTTATCGTCTAATTCTATTCCTAAGAAGGGACGCATCGCCTTCGGGTTGCAGAGCAAAAAGTCCACATGCTTGCGATCGATTTTATTGGTGTAAATTCGGTACTTAGAGGAATCACTGGATTTGACATAAAAAACATCTCCCAAAGAGACTTTGCTCAAGACCTGAGCACTCTCCCCCACAACTGATCTGACCACATGGTAAAAACTGATCTCAGCGTTGGAAAGAAAATATCACGCAGGTGGTATGGGAACTCCGGTTTAGCTCGTGGTTTCCCTTTCTCCTCCTTGGAGCCAAGAAAATCGCCAATCAGATCGACGACATCGTCTACTGCTTCTATGGATAAGCCGAGTTTGCTAAGGATCCCACGGATGAGTGAGAATTTTTCTGATGACATGTTACTTCCTTCCCCAGGGTGATGGTGCCCCCCTTTATATATTTTGTTATTGTTTTGAATGAAGTAGAACAAATTAGTTAAAATTATCAAAAACAATGAATTTATGAAATTCTTTCAAAACTAACAATATTTTACAGACTATAGTTTCCGCATTTACATTGCATTTTATAATTTCTGTCAGTAATATTCCAAATTTTCTTCTCGCATGTAGGACAAATAAAAACAGATTCTAATTCTAGAATCCTATCTAAAGCAAAATTCACATCACCAATTACCAACCCTACAGGTGCAGGTGGCCTATCATGGCTACCATAATTAGCAATAAAAGTCGATGCCTCTAATTCATTAAAAGGTTTTTCATTTGCAAAGTTGAAGAAACCACCTTCATGAAGGTATTTCTTCAACTCAGACAATAACTCTCCTGCTGCTCTTTCATCATTCGCAGTCCCTTCTCTAAATCTCACTCTTCCGCCAAGTTTTAATAGTAAAGATTTCAATCGATTTTCTATATATGTTCTCACTCTAGGTGCAGCTACTTCTACTTTACTCAATTCAATTGCTTCACGGCATTCTGCTAATAAGTCTGATTTAGATTGTTCAATTTCAACCCCATTTTCATAACTCCATCGAGTAATACGTTTATACTGCCAACCTTGTCTTGCCAATCGTCGAAAAACATCGAACCAAATACTATCATGTGTCAAAACAATCAGCTGATTCCCTTCCAACTCATTTACTAGTAATCGGGCAAGGTCTGCTCGGTGCTCTGCATCGAAACTATTGACGATATCATCCAGAACTACAAAACCATTTTCTTTATTAAACGCTTGTACAGTTGCTAAAAATAAACACACTCCTAAACCATTCAAATAAGATTCACTAAGAAATTTCCTGGGTGGGGTGATTTCTTCTCCTTTATAATAAACATGGAACTCGACCCCATCCTCTTCAGGCAAGAATTTTAATTGAATATCATCGAAACCTTCATTATAATGAAGTGCTAAAAAATATTTTGAAACATTTTCAGAAATAGCAATTAGAACACCACCCATTGTATCCCTTCTTAATTGTTGAAAGGCATTGTTAAAGGTGGTTATTGATGTGCATTGTTTTTTTAATGGGTCCAACTCCTTTTCCATTTCATGAATTCGTGTTAAGTGAGTTATTAATGCGCTTAGATTTTGAAAAGCCTCAATTCGTTCAGTTTCTTCTTTAGTTGGGGATAAAGCTTCTTTTTTATCAGACACCAAATTCAATAAAACATTGGATTGAATAAGTAAAGTATCTACTTCATCTGGAATATTCAGTTCCTTTAAGGATACAGATAATGAATATTTCAGTTGTTGTTCTATTATTGCTTTCGCATTACCAATAACTTGTGATAAACGAATTGCTTGATCTTTGACTTGATTAATATCATCAATATTTGAAAGCTTTAATATATTGATATTGGAGACAACATCACTAATTTTCTTAATTTCATTCTTTGTTTTTCCACGTAAATTTTCAAATTCAATAATCTCCTTGAGAATATCCTTATTATCGTCTATATGCTCATTGATATGATTTAATAATTCGTCTTTACAAATATCTAAACCACAAAGAGGGCATAAATTAACTTCCCAATTTCCGCTATTAAGTAATAACAATGCTTCTGAAAATAATTTGTCTAATTGAACACATAAGATCTTTTTGGGATTTGATGAAATCAAATTATATTGGGTTTCGAAATCATCAAAGTAACTAAAATCAATGGTGTTTTCCTTAACACTAATCAGAATTCTCTCAGCAGCATCTAATTCTGCTAACATTCCAGACCTATCGTCATTTCTTATTTTTTCTTTTGCCTTTTCATCTACAAAGTAAAGATCATTTATACAGGAAACTTTTTTCACAATTCCTAATACTTTTGCTTGTTCCTCAGCATATTCCCAACATTTTTCTGTAGAGAAATTGTCAGATTTAATTAATTTAACCACCTCTCCTTTTCTGTCATCGAGAACTTTACTTTTTTGAATTAATAATGAACTGAGACGACTTCCCACAGCACCCATTTCATTGCGGATTTTTTCCCAACCTTCCATCCCGATAAGTTGAGCTATTTCCTTCCTCTTTTCACCCTTAGTTTCATCAACAAACTGTTTTAAGTCCTTATGTCTTAGAATAAGCAATTCATGCTTGCTTATATCTAAATAACGAGTAAAATCTTCACTTGTATTAGAATAGGTTTGGCGTTTTGAAGAATTTAAGACAAATTCACTATTACAAATGGTGTCAGAAAACTCAATCGTGACATTTGTTTCTTGATCATTACTGAGAAGCCTATGCCTGTAATCATATCTTGAACAACCTTCTTTTGTTAATTCTTTTACATCTCCAGTAAAGAACCATTCGAATGCATCACTAATACTTGATTTCCCTTTTGCATTTGGTCCAAAAATTATTATATTCTCATATCTATTCGTGAAATCAATAGAGAGATTATACCTTATACCCCTAAACCCAGATATTCTTAACTTTCTAAGCTTCTTTTGTGTCATTAGCAACCTTTCTCGATCGATCTTTTTCCAATTCACTTAATAATTCATCACGGTTCATTTTGGATTGATTCCAAAAGTTATTAATAATATTGGCGGTGTCAGGATCCATTCCGTCCAAATGAATCAGATTATTGAAAAATTGATCAATTATCTCTTTTGCTGTTTTTAATTCCTCATTTGATTCCATGCAATCCTCGAATCTATTTCTTAGTTAGAATTATTAATCCAACCTTATGAATTAGGAAAAAATAAAAATTTCATCCTATTTTTTTCCATTCTACAGGATTTCCCTTATGCTTTTCAATTTCGTGGTTCTTTTTATCAAAACTCATAACCAAGGCACCACAAACAGAACATTTACAAAGATCATATTTACCAATAATTTTTTCAGAAGTCTCCTCATGTATTTCTGACATTTCATCAAAATTATCTACATTTTCTAAATTGTCTGAATTAATTTTTCCCTCTATTAATAATATTTCTTCTTTGTTAAGATCATATAAATCATACAATATATTATTCAATGAGTTTTCTATTGAAATAGTGTCTGCTTCGAATTCTGTTCTTTTTTCTTGAGTTACCTTATCAACTAAATCGATTATTTGAATTTTTTTATCTTCAGTAATATAAGGTATAGGAAGATTATTGATCATTTCTTTGGTAAAGTTGATACCAGTATTGTAACTAGATGCGGAGTATTTTTCTTTTAAATAAAATATGGCTATTCTACTATTTAGGAATCCTAAAATTAACTTTAATTTGTCCAAATCATCATGAGGAATTAACAAAGTTGATTTGCCAGGTATAATATTTCCAGATTCATCAAGGCATCCATCTAAAAGAGTTAATCCCTTTATGATAATCTTCCTTTTTAAGGTTTTCTGCCCATAGGTATTATTAAATTTTCTTAAGAATACCTCTTTATTAACGACTGGAAACAGATATCTATTTCCTAAATAAACCATTGATCTATTTCCCCATTTGGGAACATATTTATCAATTGTCCCAGTATTAATCATATAAAGAAAATTGTCATTAAATTGGGATTGGTTATCTAAGTTTTCAATTAGAGGTTTTAGTTTATAAGCATCTGAGGTTGAACATGCATTTTCACATGTAGCCAAATCAGATAAAATGAGTTTGTTTGAGCTGATTTTAATAAGCAATTGCAAATGCCTTGAAAAGAGCGTGTCCAGGTTGAAAGGTTCATCAATGATTTTTTTGTCAATTGTATGTAACAAACTAGGCTTTTCAAAAAAATATTCATAAATATTAATTTTTTCACTAGTTTTTTTACTAATAAATGTAATGATTGAATCGACATTTACTGTTTCAAATATTTCACGACCAGATATTAACATTTTATTTATGTTTGGTAATGCAAAATCCGGTTCAAGCCGCACAGTGATTCCGGAGCATGTCGCACAGTGATTCCGGGACATGCCGCACAGTGATTCCGGAGCATGTCGCACACATTAACAAAAGAAAAAATACTGGTTAATCCAAATTTATGGCATG
>JACDJA010000098.1_pt1 | contig 125260 bp, 109 predicted proteins | sample 7449241 | NCBI WGS metagenome assembly JACDJA01 (sample SAMN14253289, study PRJNA609438) | sludge metagenome | isolation source: initial anaerobic sludge | collected 2018-12-20 | reverse complement strand
TCGAGACCACCGGCCGCGAGGCCCGCTACGGCTATCCCAAGGCCGAGGAGCAGGCCTGGGGCACGGCGGGCGGGCGCAAGCAGGTGTTCGAGAAAGGCACGTTCTACTGGACCCCGCAGCAGGGTGTGTTCGTGCAGTAAGACACGCCTTCCGGTCCCGGCGCACGCCGGGACCGGAAGACGGGTGCCGGCCGCAAGGCTCGGCTGTAGACTCGCAGGCTCGACCCCGCTTTCCGGTGAACCCTGTGATGCGTACCCTGATCGCCCTTTTCCTCGCGGCATTCGCTGCCACCGCGAGCGCCCAGGATGCCCCGCGCGACGTGCATTCCTACGCCCAGCCCGACAAGGTCGTGATCCGCGACCTGGGCCTGGACCTGCGCGTGGATTTCGAGCGCAGGGTCCTGCGCGGCCACGCCGACCTCGCGCTGGAGTGGCGCGATCCTGCGGCACGCGAACTGGTGCTCGACACCCGCGATCTTGCCATCGAGAAAGTGCTGGGCAAGGCCGCCGACGGGCGCTGGCTGCGGCTTGCGCACGAGCTGGGCGAGCGCGACGCGACGCTGGGGCAGAAGCTCACCATCCGCATGCGCAAGCCCTACGACAGCGTGCGCATCCGCTATGCGACTTCGCCCGAGGCTTCGGGCCTGCAGTGGCTGGAGCCGTCGATGACGGCGGGCAAGACCCATCCCTTCATGTTCAGCCAGAGCCAGGCGATCCACGCGCGCAGCTGGGTGCCGCTGCAGGACACGCCCTCGGTGCGCTACACCTACAGCGCGCGGGTGCGCACCGATCCGGCGGTGATGGCGCTGATGAGCGCCGACAATCCGCCCGACGAGCCGCGCGATGGCGACTACGTGTTCCGCATGCGCCAGCCGATTCCTTCCTACCTGATGGCGATCGCGGCCGGTGACCTGGTGTTCCGGCCGATTTCCGCGCGCAGCGGCGTGTGGGCCGAGCCGGTCACGGTGGAGGCGGCGCACGCCGAGTTCATCGACACCGAAAAAATGATCGAAGTGGCCGAGTCGCTCTACGGGCCCTACCGCTGGGGCCGCTACGACATCCTCGTGCTGCCGCCTTCGTTCCCGTTCGGCGGCATGGAGAATCCGCGCCTGACCTTCGCCACGCCCACGGTGATCGTGGGCGACAAATCGCTGGTGTCGCTGATCGCGCACGAGCTGGCGCACTCCTGGTCGGGGAATCTCGTCACCAACGCGAGCTGGAACGATCTGTGGCTCAACGAGGGTTTCACCAGCTACGTGGAAAACCGCATCATCGAGGCGGTCTACGGCGAGGAAGCCGCCGCGATGGATCGCGTGATCGCGCAGTCGGGCCTGGCGCGCAGCCTCAAGACCCTGCCCAAGCCGGCGCAGATTCTTGCGCCGCGCCCGGTGGAAGGCTCCGACCCGGATGATTCGATGAGCGATGTGGCCTACGACAAGGGCGCCTGGTTCCTGGGCTTCCTGGAGTCGCGCGTGGGCCGCGAGGATTTCGATGCCTTCCTGCGCGGCTATTTCGATCACTTCGCCTTCCAGAGCATCGACACCGGGCAGTTCGTCGGCTGGCTGCGCGAACACCTCCTGGCCTCGCACCCCGGGGCGGTCACGGACAAGGAGCTGGAGGCCTGGCTGTATCAGCCCGGCATTCCCGCCAGCGCGGTGCCCACGGCGTCGGCGCGCTTCGAAAAGGTGGACGCGGCGCTCAAGCAGTGGCAGTCCGGGCGCGTGGCCGCGGCCGACCTCGACACCGCCGGCTGGGTGACCCAGGAATGGCTGCGGTTCCTCGAAGGCATGCCCGCCAAGCTGTCCAACGACAGGCTGGTGGAGCTGGATTCCGCGTTCGGCTTCACCGGTTCCAACAACGGTGAAATCCTGATGCGCTGGTTCCCGCTGACGGTGCGCAGCGGCTATTTCGAAGCGCGCCCGGCGATGGCCGAGTTCCTGCAGCGGGTGGGGCGGCGCAAGCTGATCCTGCCGATCTACGCCGCACTGGCCGCCAGCCGCGAGGGGCGCGAGTTCGCGCGCCAGGTGTTCGAGCGCGCGCGGCCGGGCTATCACCCGATCACCACCGCCTCGGTCGAGGCCACGCTGGCGGAGAAGAAGCGCTGAAGAGGTTGACGAGCGAGACAGGCATCCCATGGACAAATCCTTCACGCTCGTCCTCGCCGGCCTGACCGTCAGCGCCGCCGGCCTCTGGCTGACGCGACCCAAGCGCCTGCTGGACTTCGAGTTCGCGCGCCAGCGCCGGCGCGCGGGCGCGCGCGTGGCGCGCGTGGCCTTGCCCGATGGCGAGGTTTCCTATCTTCACAGCGGCACGGCGTCGGGAACGCCGATCCTGCACATCCACGGCTTCACCGGGATGAAGGAGAACTGGCTGCCGCTGATGGCGGCGCTGGGGCGACAAGTGCGCCAGTACGCGCCCGACCTGCCGGGCTGGGGCGAGAGCGAGCGCCGCGAGGGTGCCGATCCCGGCTACGCCGCGCAGGCCGAGCGGCTGGCCGGATTCATCGATGCGGTGATCGGCGCGCCGGTGGACCTGGTCGGCCATTCCATGGGCGGCGGCATCGCGGCGGTGCTGGCCGCGCGCCATCCGGACAAGGTGCGACGGCTGGTGCTGATGAGCGCCGCGGGCGTGCGCTTCGAGGACAACGCCTTCGGCCAGGCCGTGCTGGACGGCGACAACCCGTTTGGCGTCGCCGACGTGGACGATCTGCGGCGCTACCTCACGCTGGTGTTCGAGCGCCCGCCCTGGGTGCCGCGCGGGGTGGCGCGCTGGATGGTGCGTCGGCGCGTCGCCGATGCGCCGTTCGAGCAGGCGGTGCTGGCGAGCATCGGGCGCAGCGAAGAAGCTTTCCTGCCCCAGCGCGAGGCCGCGAACATCCGGATGCCGACCCAGCTGCTGTGGTGCCGCAACGACCCGGTGATCGATGCCAGCGCCGCATCGATTTATGCTGAGGCCATCCCCGGCAGCCGGCTGACTCTGATCCAGGGCACCAGCCACATGCCGATGATCGAGTATCTGGATGCGACCGCGACGACCCTGAAGGAGTTTCTGCAATGAAGATCCGTTCGATCATGCTGGCGTTCACCGCGTGCGCCTTCGTGTGCCTTGCCGCCTGCGACGGCGTTCCCGACGAAGCCGAGAAACAAGCCGTGCAACAGGCGCGCATCGAGGCGGCGGCGCAGAAGCAGTTGGAGAATTACCATCAGCTCAAGGCCACCGGCCGCGCGGATCTGGCGCTCAACATCGCCGACCACGTGCTCAAGAACTTCCCCCAGACCCAGGCCGCGGCCGCGATCAGGCCGGACGTGGACGCGCTGCGCGCACAGGTGAGCGACGAGCGCCGCATGCAGCAGCTCAAGGCGCTGTGGGTCTACCACGACGAAAACGATGCCAAGGCCGGCGGGCGCGTGCGCAGCGCCTACATCTTCGCCAAAGACCTGCTCGGCCCGGCCGAAAACGGCGAGCCGGCACCGCGCGGCCGCCTCGTGCTGCGCCGTCATCCGCAGTGGGGCGACGACGTGTACCTGCTTTCCGAGCGTGGCCCCTTCACCTGCACCTCGCCCTGCCGGCTGGTGGTGCATTTCGATGGTGCCGCGCCGCGCACGGTTGATGGGGAAATCCCCGAGACCGGAGAACACGCCATCTTCGTCAAGGACTTCCCCCACTTCGCCGCCAATTTGCCGGGCGCGCAGGTCGTCCGCATCGAGACCTCGCTCAAGGAAGCCGGCCCGTTGACGATGGAGTTCGAGGTCGGCGGCTACGACCCGCAGACCATCGGGACGCGCTGAGCAACCGCCGCGCGCGGCGTGGTGCTCTGTGCCGCGTTCACCTTTGCCGGGGCCCCGCTGCACTACCTGCAGCTGATGTTCATCACCTTCATCGCCACGGTGGCGGTGGCGATCGGCCTGGGCCGCGGGATGCGCGCGCCGCGAGTGGAAACCGGGCCGGCGTCCTGATCAGGGTGCAAGCCGTGCCGCGGCCTGCGCGAGCCGTGCGATGCGCGCCCAGTCGCCGGCGTGCACCGCTTCCGGCGGCAGCATCCAGGAGCCGCCGACGCAGGCGACGTTGGGCAGGGCGAGGTAGGCGGGCGCTTTGGTGGCGTCGATGCCGCCGGTCGGGCAGAAGCGCGCCTGCGGCAGCGGTCCGGCGAAGGCCTTGAGCGCCGCCACGCCGCCGCTGGCTTCGGCGGGAAAGAACTTGAAGCGCTGCCAGCCCAGCTCCAGCCCGCGCATCAGCTCGCTCGCCGTCGCGATGCCGGGAATCAGCGGGATCGCGGCATCCGCCGCCGCGGCGTAAAGCGCCTCGGTCGCCCCGGGCGAGATGGCGAACTGCGCGCCGGCGCGCTGCGCCGCCGCCAGATCGCGCGCCGAAAGCACGGTGCCCGCGCCGACGCAGGCGTCGGGAAGTTCGCGTGCCAGCAGCGCGATGGCGTCCAGCGCACAGGCGCTGCGCAGGGTCACTTCCAGCACCGGCAGGCCGTTGCCGGCCAGCGCGCGGCACAGCGGCAGCGCATCCTCGATGCGTTCGATGGTGATGACCGGGATGACCTTCGTGCGTGCGAACGCCGCATCGACGCGCTGGGCGAGGGAGTGGCTGTCGATCATGGTTCAACGCTCCGGAGTGCGCAGCGCGCAGGCGGCGCATCGACCAGCGCCAGGTAGTGTTCGATCGCGTGCTGCACGCTGGCGAAGTCGGCGTTGGCCAGCGCGCGCGAGGCAAGCAGCGCCGGTTCGGGCGACGACGGGTTGACCAGCGCGAAGCGCGCGTTGGTGCCGCCGATGTCCCCGACCAGGGCCAACTCGGACCGGTTCATGCGTCGTCCGCGAACAGCGCGCAGGCACCCAGCTCGGCCGGGCCGACGCGGTTGCGCATCAGGCCGAACAGCTCGCGGCCCATGCCGGACCGGTTGCCGGCCAGGTCCAGTGGCTGTGCTTCGCGGGCCTGCCATTGCGCTTGGTCCAGCATCACGTCCATTGTGCCGGCCTCGGCATCGATGCGGATCAGGTCGCCGTCGCGCAGCTTCGCCAGCGCGCCGCCATCGGCGGCCTCCGGCGTCACGTGGATCGCGGCCAGCACCTTGCCCGAGGCGCCCGACATGCGCCCGTCGGTGACCAGGGCCACGCGCTGGCCGCGGTCCTGCAGGGCGGCCAGCGTGGGGGTGAGCTTGTGCAGTTCGGGCATGCCGTTGGCGCGCGGGCCCTGGCCGCGCACCACCGCGGTGAAGTCGCCGCCCAGCGCGCCGGCCTTGAACGCGGCCAGCAGGGCTTCCTGCGAGGCGAAGATTTTTGCCGGTGCCTCGTGTTGGCGGTACTGCGGCGCGACCGCCGAAACCTTCACCACCGCGCGTCCGAGGTTGCCGTGCAGCACGCGCAGGCCGCCTTCGGCATCGAACGGCGCGGACGCCGGGCGCACGATGTCGGTATTGCGCGACTGCGCGGGCGGATCGCGCCAGTCCAGCCGCGTTCCGTCCAGGAAGGGCTGTCTTGCCTGCTGGCGCAGGTTGCCGCCGTGCACGCAGGCGATGTCCTCGTGCAGCAGTCCGGCATCGAGCAGCTGGGTGATGATGAAGCCCATGCCGCCGGCGGCTTCGAAGTGGTTCACGTCGGCCGGACCGTTGGGATAGACCCGCGCCAGCAGCGGGGTGGCGCGCGAGAGCTCGTCGAAGTCGTTCCAGTCGATGAGGATGCCGGCGGCGCGCGCCACCGCGACCAGGTGCAGGGTGTGGTTGGTCGAGCCGCCGGTGGCCGCCAGCCCGACCAGGGCGTTGACGATGGCCTTCTCGTCGATTGTGTGCGCGAGCGGCCGACAGTCGTCGCCCAGCGCCGTGATGCGCAGCGCCTGTTCGGCGGCGGCCACGGTGAGCGCATCGCGCAGCGGCGTGCCGGGCGGCACGAAGGCGGTGCCCGGCAGGTGCAGGCCCATCACTTCCATCAGCATTTGGTTGGAATTGGCGGTGCCGTAGAAGGTGCAGGTGCCCGGCGCGTGGTAGGACGCGGCTTCCGCATCCATCAGCTCGTCGCGGCTGGCTTCCCCGAGCGCGAAGCGCTGGCGCACCTTCGCCTTCTCCGGGTTGGGGATGCCCGAGGGCATCGGCCCGGCCGGCACGAACACCACCGGCAGGTGGCCGAAGCCGAGCGCGCCGATCAGGAGCCCGGGCACGATCTTGTCGCACACGCCCAGCATCAGCGCGGCGTCGTAGCAATCGTGCGAGAGCGAGACCGCCGTCGCCATCGCGATCACGTCGCGCGAGAACAGCGACAGCTCCATGCCGGCGCGGCCCTGGGTGATGCCGTCGCACATCGCCGGCACGCCGCCGGCGACCTGCGCGCTGCCGCCGGCGTTGCGCGCCGCCATGCGGATCAGGCTGGGGTAGTGCTCCATCGGCTGGTGCGCGCTGAGCATGTCGTTGTAGGCGGTGACGATGCCGAGGTTGCCGCCGCGGCCGCGGCGCAGCGCCGCCTTGTCCTGCCCGGAGGCGGCGAAGCCGTGCGCCTGGTTGCTGCAGGAAAGGCGGTAGCGGTACGGACCGGCGTCGCGCGCGGCGCGCATGCGGGCGAGGTAATCGTCGCGCGTGGTCCGGCTGCGCTCGGCGATGCGTGCGGTGACACGCGCGATGGCGGGATGCAGGACGGCAGACATTACGGACTCCAGTGGATATGGATGGGTGGCGGCGAAGGCGCGTGCAGCAGGCCGCAGACCGGCAGCGCGCCCTGCGGTTCGCGCAGGGCGCGCTGCAGTACCGCGCGCTTTTCCTCGCCGGTCACGACCAGGTGGATTTCCCGCGCCCGCAAGAGGCGCGGCAGGGTCAGGCTGATCCGCGCGAACGGTGCCTCGGGTGGCAGCGGATCGGGCACCGCGGCCAGGGCATCGATGCCGCTGCCCGGGGCCATGCCCTGGGCGAGATTCGCCGCGCCCGGGAACAGCGAGGCGATGTGGCCGTCGGCACCCATGCCCAGCAGCACCGCGTCGAAGTCGCCGGGACGTTCGGCGAGCGTCGCCTGCGCCAGCGCCAGCGAGGCTGCTACATCGCCATCGGCGCGGGTGATCGGGTGCAGCCTCATGGTCAGGCTGTCGCCGAAGGCAGTGCGCAGCTGGCGCAGGTTGCAGGCAGGGTGATCGTGCGGCACGCAGCGCTCGTCGGTCGGCAGCGCGTCGATCCGCCCGTCGAACGCGGTGCGCGCGAGCCGGGCGTATACCGGCAGCGGCGTGCGCCCGCCGGCGAGGGCCAGCCAGGCCGCGCCGCGCGCGCGGATCGCGCTGCGGCAGGCCTGTTCCAGCGCGTCGCCGACCGCCTCGATCAGGCGTGCGGCGTCGGCGTAGCTGCGGGCATGCTCGTTCGGGGACACCGTGCAGTCCTCACTCGCGCCAGGCGTGGCCGCGGCGGTCGGGCAGCGTGACCGCCGCGGCCGGTCCGCAGGTTCCGGCCTGATAGGGGCGTGGCGTCATGCCGGTCGCGCGCCAGCCGGCGGCGATCGCATCGATCCAGGCCCAGGCCGCCTCGGTTTCGTCGCGTCGCACGAACAGGGTGCCGTTGCCTTCGATCGCATCCAGATACAGGCGCTCGTAGGCCACGCGCTTGCGGGTGCTGGCGAACTCCTGGTGGAAGTCGAGGTCGAGCACCACCTGCGAGAGCCGCAGACCGTTTCGATCAAGGCCCGGCGTCTTGCTCATGAGGGTGAGGCCGATGCGCTCCTCGGGCTGCAGCCGGATCAGCAGGCCGTTGGGCTGCATGTCGGCCGCGGCCGCGCCGCCGAAAATGGAATAGGGCACCTTGCGGAACTGGATGTAGATCTCGGTGCTGCGCGCCGGCATGCGCTTGCCGGTGCGCAGGTAGAAGGGCACGCCCGACCAGCGCCAGTTGTCCACGTGCGCGCGCAGCGCCACGAAGGTTTCGGTGCCGCTCGGCCGCCCGACCTCCTCGACGTAGCCGGGCACCGCGACGCCCGCGACGGCACCGGCGCTGTACTGGCCGATCACGCTTTCGGCGGCCACCTCGTCGCGCCCGATGGGGCGCAGCGAGCGCAGCACCTTGATCTTCTCGTTGCGCACAGCCGCCGGATCGAAGCGCGCCGGCGGCTCCATCGCCACCAGGCACAGGAGCTGCAGCATGTGGTTCTGGATCATGTCGCGCAGCGCGCCCGACTCATCGTAATAGTCGCCGCGCCCCTCCACGCCGACGGTTTCGCCCACGGTGATCTGCACCTGTTCGATATGGCGTGCGTTCCAGAGCGGCTCGAACATCGAATTGCCGAAGCGCAGCGCGATCAGGTTCTGCACGCCCTCCTTGCCGAGGTAATGATCGACCCGGTAGATGCAGTCCTCATCGAACACCCCGGCCACGGCGTCATTGATCGCGTTGGAGCTGGCGAGGTCGCTGCCGATGGGTTTTTCCAGCATCACCCGGGCGCCCTCGCCATTCACTCCGTGCGCCGCGAGCGCCTGACAGGCCGCACCGTAGAACTTCGGCGCCGTGCTGAGGTGATAGAGCACATCGCCGCTGCGCAGCGCGGTGATCGCTTCGGCCAGGGCCTGCATCGAGGCGGCATCGTCGATGCCGGCGGCGCGGTAGTCGAGCCGCTCGATCAGCCCGCGCAGGGCGGCATCGTCGTTGCGCACATCTTTGAGGCTGGCGGTGACGAGGTTGATGAAACCTTCCCGATCCAATTCGCTGCGGGCGGTGCCGAGGATGCGCATCCCCGCCGGCAGCAGGCCGTCGGCCTCAAGGCCGTAGAGCGAAGGCAGCAGCATCCTGCGCGCAAGATCGCCGGTGGCACCGAAAAGGGTCAGCAGGGAGGCGGGGCGGCTGGGGGTCACGAAGATCGTCCGGTACAAGGTGCCCGGAGCTTACCGCCGGCGGCACCCGAGGGCGGGATGATTTCGATTCCAGTGCGGCGTGGCTGTGTCATGATGGACATCCCGGTCCGCCCGGGCCGGTGGTGACGGCGCGTACCCGGAGGTGCCCCATGCCACGTCGACTTTTGCTGCTGCTTGTCCTGATTGCCGGAGGCTTTGCGCTCCAGCCGGCGATGGCCGAAACCACGGTCAGCCAGAGCGCCATTGTTTCGTCCCATGCCTTCCTCAAGCACCATCCCGACCTGCGCTACCGCTTCCAGGGCTTGCGCGAGTACGAGCGCGGCGATTACCGGCGCGCCATGGGCCGGTTCCTGATCGCGGCGCAGTGGGCCGACAAGCCTTCGCAGGCGATGATCGCGCAGATGCACTTCCTCGGGCGCGGCGTGCCGCGCGACCCGGTGCGCGGCTATATCTGGATGGACCTGGCCGCCGAGCGCGGGGAGGCGCGGATGGTGGTGGAGCGCGAGCGCTACTGGGAACAGCTCGACGAATCGCAGCGTGCGCGCGTGCTGGAACTCGGCCCGGAGGTCTATGCGCGCTACGGTGACGAGGCGACCGGCCCGCGGCTCGCGCGCGTGCTGGAGCACGGCCGGCGCGCGATGACGGGCGGCCGCCTGGGGACGTCCAGCCAGCTCGACGTCGTGCTTCCCACCACCGCCGGCAGCATCACCGTGCGCGGCGAGGAGTTCTACCAGGACATCTACTGGGATCTGCCCAGCTACTGGGCCTGGCAGGCGCGCGCCTGGGACGCGGTGCCCAACTGGCGCATCGAGACCGGCGCACCATCGCGCTGAGCGCGATCCGGCAGCGGGCGGGTGGGGCTGGCACAATGCCGGCCCCCGATCGCGCCGCCTCGCCGTTGCCATGAGCCTCAATCCCGCCCAGCGCGCCGCCGTTGAGCATTGCGACACGCCGCTGCTGGTGCTGGCGGGTGCCGGCTCGGGCAAGACCCGCGTCATCACGCAGAAGATCCACCACCTGATCGTGCGGCGCGGCATGGTGCCGGGCAAGATCGCGGCGATCACCTTCACCAACAAGGCGGCGCGCGAGATGCGCGAGCGCGCCGGGGCGCTGCTGCGCGGGGTGGACAGCGAGGGCCTGACGATCTGCACCTTCCATTCGCTGGGGCTGAAGTTCCTGCAGATCGAGCACGAAGCCGCCGGACTGCGGCGCGGCTTTTCGATCTTCGATGCCGACGACGGCGGCGCGCTGATCAAGGACCTGATGCCGCGCGGTGCCAACGCGCAGGCGATTGCCGCCGTGCGGGCGCTGGTATCGCGCGCCAAGGCCGACGGATTTTCGCCCGAGCGCGCCGCGGAGCTGGCGCGAAGCCCGCGCGAGCGCGAGGCGGCCGACCTGTACGGCCAGTACCAGAAGCGCCTGGCGGCGTTCAACGCGGTGGATTTCGACGACCTGATCCGCCTGCCGGTCGCGCTGCTGGAGGCGCATGAGGGCCTGCGCGACGCCTGGCGCGAGCGCCTGCGCTACCTCCTGGTGGACGAGTACCAGGACACCAACGCCGGACAGTACGCGCTGCTGAAGCATCTGGCCGGCCCGCGCGGCGCGTTCACCTGCGTGGGCGATGACGACCAGTCGATCTACGCCTGGCGCGGTGCCGATACCGCGAACATCGAGCGACTCGGGCAGGATTACCCGGCGCTGGGGATCATCAAGCTCGAACAGAACTACCGCTGCGCGCGCCGCATCCTGCGCGCCGCCAATGCCTTGATCGCCAACAACCCGCACCTGCACCCCAAGAAGCTGTGGAGCGATGCGGCCGACGGCGAGCCGATCCGCGTGTTCGAGTGCCGCGACGGCGAGCACGAGGCCGAGCGCATCGCCACCGAGATCGCCTTCCTCTCGCACAAGCACGCGGCGCAGTGGGGCGATTTCGCCATCCTGTTTCGCGGCAACCACCAGTCGCGCGCGCTGGAAAAGGCGCTGCAGCTGCAGCGCATTCCCTATCACCTCTCCGGCGGCACCGCGTTCCTGGAGCGCGCCGAGGTCAAGGATGCGCTGGCCTGGCTGCGCCTCATCGCCAATCCCGACGACGACACCGCCTTCCTGCGCGCGGTGGCGGCACCGCGCCGCGAGATCGGTGCCACCACGCTGGCCCGGCTGGGCGAGCTTGCCAACGGCCTGCACCTGGGCCTGGCGCGCGCGGCATCGCGCGATGACGTGCTGGGGCAGCTCGCGCCGCGCGCGGCCCGCGCGCTCGACGCCTTCATGCAGCTGGTGGCCAGCCTGCGGCGCGCTTCCACGGTGCTCGCGCCGGGCGCGCTGTGCCGTCGGTTGGTGGAGGAGAGCGGCCAGCTTGCCGCGATCCGCGCCGAGTGCAAGGACGACGCGCTGTTCGAGCGCCGCCGCGGCAATGTCGAGGAGCTGGTGCAGTGGTTCGATGCCGCCGGCAAGGGCGGTGCCGGCGAGCTGGTGGCCCAGCTTGCGCTCCTCACCGCTTCCGACCGCGACGCGCCGGGCAACGCGGTGCGCCTGATGACCCTGCACGCCTCCAAGGGGCTGGAGTTCGATTTCGTGTTCATCGCCGGCGTCGAGGACGGTCTGCTGCCGCACGACTCGTCGATCGAGGAGGGCCGGCTCGACGAGGAGCGTCGGCTCATGTACGTCGGCATCACCCGTGCCAAGCGCCTGCTGCACCTGAGCTATCCGCGCCACGCGCGTCGCTTCGGCGAGCTGCACAAGGTGGTGCCGAGCCGCTTCATCGACGAGATTCCCGCCGCCGAGCTGCACGTCGTCGGGCGCGACGATGTGCAGGACGCCGAGCGCACCGCCGAGCACGCGGGCGCGGCGATCGCGCGGCTGCAGGCGCTTTTCGCCAAGTGAGCCGTCCTGTCGGGCGGCGTGCGGCGATCCGTCACACAGGCCCGTTACACTGGCCCCACCTCAATCCACGAGAGCCGACCGATGAAACTCCTGCGCGCGGGCCTGGCGGCCCTGACCCTCGTTGCCCTGGGCGCCTGCACCACCGCGCCGAGCCGGGCACCGGCACCTGCCGCTGCCGTCGAAGCCGCACCGCCGGCGCACGACAACCTCAACGCCACCCTGTGGATGCAGTCTTCGGCCGAATACGCGGCCACCGCGCGCGGCATCTACGCCGCGGCAAAGCGTTCGCTCGACCAGGCGCTGGAGGATCCGAACTGGAACGCCCTGCCCGAAGGCGAGTTCCAGGCCGGTTTCGAGGTCAAGCCGCCGGCCATCGTGGTCGATGCCGACGAGACCATGATCGACAACAGCGCCTTCCAGGCGCGTGCGGTGATCGAGGACGTCGGCTACAGCCACGACCGCTGGCTGGAGTGGGTGCGCGCGGAAAGGGCGACGGCGCTGCCGGGCGCGATCGACTTCGCCAGCTACGCGGCAGAGCGCGGCGTGACGATTTTCTTCGTCACCAACCGCGATGCGCCCGAAGAGGTCGCAGCCACGGTCTCGAATCTGCGCAAGCTCGGCTTTCCCGTCGCGGCCGATGGCAGCAACGTGATGCTGCGCGGCGATGCGCGCGCACCGGGCCGCGAAAAGGGCGAGCGCCGCCGGCTGGTCGACCGCAACTACCGCGTGCTGCTGATGCTGGGCGACAACCTGTCGGACTTCCTCGACGGCGTGAACGCCGACGTGGCCACGCGCGAGGCGAAGATGGCGCCTTATGCCGACTGGTGGGGTGTGCGCTGGTTCATGCTGCCCAACCCGACCTACGGCTCCTGGCCCAACGCGGTGCTGCGCGGCTGCGAGAAGGACGCCAATCCGCGCGCCTGCCTCCGTTCCGCGCTCCGGCACGACTATTGATTTGCTTGTAAAACAACATTTTGGTGGACTACTTGCAAGTTCCACATTAACTTGCTAACTTGGGTCCCAAGGAGTCATGCCGCAGAAGACGGCGATTGCCACCGCGCCCACAACCATAATGATCCGATCCGGCAGGATGCTGGAACTGCAGGGAAGCCGATTGGCTTCCCTTGTTTTTTTCCGGCGCGGCTTTCGGCATCATTGAGCGTTCGCTCTTTCCCCAACAACCCCGGAGTCTGCGATGAAACGTCTTGCCCTGCTGGCTGGTGCCGGCCTGATTTCCCTTGGTCTTGCGTCCTGCGGCGGCAAGGACGCCGGCGAGCCGATGTCCGAGACCAAGGTGGCGCAACAGACCGCCGATCCCGCAGGTGCGGTCGAGGCGGTGGCTGCCAGGCTCAAGGAAAACGACCTGCTTGCCGCCGTGCAGCTCATGGTGCCGGCCGCCAAGCTGGACGAACTGCGCGGCGACTGGAAGCAGGCCATGGCCAAGGAAACCCCGAGCGAGGAGGATCGCGCCGAGTTCGCCGCGAACATGGCGAAGCTGACCGCGCCCGGTGCCGAGCAGGCCCTCTATGCCGAGCTTGAGCCTGCCCTGGTGAAGTTCGAGACCGAGATGGCCGCGCAGATGCCGATGATGATCGGCATGGGCCAGGGCTTTGCGATGCAGGGCATCCAGGCCAGCGAGGACATGACCCCGGCCCAGAAGCAGCAGGGCATCGACATGATCAATGCGCTCGGCGGCTGGCTGCAGACGGCCAAGCTCACCGATCGCGACCTGGCGAAGAAGGGCATCGGCATCGTCGTCGCCACCGCGCGCCAGATCGACCTCAAGACCCTCGACGAGCTGCGCGCGCTCGAGTTCGACCAGGCCATGGGCAAGGCGGGCGTGGCCTTCGGCGGCATCAAGGAACTCTTTGCGCTGTACGGCCTGGACATGAACCAGAGCTTCGCCAGCCTCAAGGCCAAGGAGATTTCGCGCGAAGGTGCGGCCGCCAAGGTCGGCTTCAGCTACAGCTTCCTCGGCAAGGAGCTTTCGGGCGAGACCGAGATGATCGAGCAGGACGGCCGCTGGTACGGCAAGGACACGGTCGAGCAGCTGGTCAAGGGCATGGCCGGCGTCGAGGACGAGGTGGCCGACGACGAGATCGTGCTGGAGGATGAAGAGGACGCCGTGCAGGAAGACGCCAACTGATCCGGTTTCCGGAGCGGCCGACGCTTTCTCTTCGCCGAATGCGCGGCACGCCGGTCCCGGTGCCGCCGCACGATGCGATGCTGCTGCCATGAAGAACGCCCAACCTTCCACCGCAGAGCGCGCCGCGCCGTCCATGCTGTTCCGCCTGCTGGGTCGGGTCATCGCGCCGTGGCTGATCATCCGGCGCGAGCCGGTCGCCGCCGATGCGGCGCTGGTGCTGCCCGATCTTCCGGTCTGCTATGCGATCGAGCGTTACGGGCTGTCCAACGTCCTGATCCTGGAGCAGGCCTGCCGCGAGGCCGGCCTGCCCTCGCCGCTGGTGGATATGCCGTCCGATCTGACGGGGCAGGGGCGGGCGGTGGTGGCGACGTCGCGCCGCAACGGTTTCTGGTTCGGCCGCCCGCGCAATCGCACTCACTCCGAAGGGCTGGCCAACCTGGTCGCCGCGCTCGGCCGCGATCCGGCGCTGGACGTGCAGATCGTTCCGGTGTCGATCTTCGTCGGGCGCGCGCCGGACCGCGAGTCGGGCTGGTTCCGCGTGCTGTTCGCGGAAAACTGGGTCATCGTCGGGGGCTTCCGACGGCTGCTGGCGGTGCTGCTCAACGGGCGCAACACCATCGTGCGCTTCTCCGCGCCGGTGTCGCTGCGCTCGGTGCTGGCCGAAGGGGCGACGCCGGAAACGTCGGTACGCAAGGTCTCGCGCGTGCTGCGCACGCACTTCCGGCGCATCCGCACCGCGGTGATCGGGCCGGACCTGTCGCACCGGCGTACCCTGGTGGACGGCCTGCTGGCCTCCGACCCGGTGCGCCAGGCCATCGCCGACCAGGCCCGGCGCGACAGCATCAGCCACGCCGCCGCGTGGCGGCGCGCGCACGGCTATGCGCGCGAGATCGCGGCGGATTACTCCAACACGGTGATCCGCTCGGCCTCGTTCGTGCTCACGCCATTCTGGAACAAGATCTACCGCGGCGTGAAGATGCACCACTTCGAGGGGCTCAAGCAGATCGCGCCCGGGCACGAGGTGATCTACGTGCCCTGCCACCGCAGCCACATCGATTACCTGCTGCTGTCCTACCTTCTGTACGTGAACGGCGTGGTGCCGCCCCACATCGCGGCCGGTGTGAACCTCAACCTGCCGGTGGTCGGGCCGATCCTGCGCCGCGGCGGCGCCTTCTTCCTGCGCCGCAGCTTCAAGGCCAATCCGCTTTACTCGGCGGTGTTCGGGGAATACGTCGCCACGCTCATCGCGCGCGGCGACTCGATCGAGTACTTCATCGAGGGCGGCCGCTCGCGCACCGGGCGATTGCTGCAGCCCAAGGCCGGGATGCTGGTGATGACCCTGCGCGCCTTCGTGCGCCAGTCGCGCCGCCCGGTGCTGTTCCAGCCGGTGTACATCGGCTACGAGCAGATCATCGAGGGCAAGAGCTATCTCGATGAACTTTCCGGGCGGCCCAAGCAGAAGGAGACCGTGTGGGCGCTGCTGCGCGCCGCCAGCGGCATCCTGCGGCGCACCTACGGCCAGGTGGCGGTGAACTACGCCGAGCCGGTGCTGCTCGACGAGGTGCTCGCCGAGCACGCGCCGGACTGGCGCGAGCGTGCCGCCGAGGGCGGCCGGCAGGAATGGATGAACCCGGTGGTCGATGCGCTGGCCCAGCGCATCCAGATCAACATCAACCGCGCCGCCGACGTGAACCCGATCAACCTGCTGTCGGTCGCCTTGTTGTCGACCCCCAAGTACGCGATGAGCGAGAGCGATCTGCTGGCCATGCTCGACCTGGCCAAGACGCTGCTTGCGTCCGCGCCGTATTCGGATCGGGTCACGGTCACCGCGCTCGACGCCGCTCAGATCATCGCCTACGGGGAGGAATCCGGGCTGCTCGTGCGCACCCGCCACCCGCTCGGCGACGTGCTCTCGTTCGAAGGCGAACAGGCGGTGCTGCAAAGCTATTTCCGCAACAACGTGCAGCACCTGTTCGTCTGCGCGGCGTGGGTGGCGAGCTGCTTCCAGAACGCACGCAGGATGTCGCGCGCCGGCGTGGTCCGGCTCGGGCAACTGGTCTATCCGTTCCTGCGCCGCGAGCTGTTCCTGCCGTGGGACGAAGACGGGTTCGCAGCACAGCTCGAGGCCACCATCGACGCCATGGTCGGGCTGGACCTGCTTTCCTTCGATGCCGAATCCGGCCAGCTCCAGCGCGGCCCGGGCCAGACCGATGCGGTATTCCGCCTACGCGTGATCGCCAATTCGGTGATGCAGGCGTTCGAGCGCTACTACATCGGCATGGCCGTGCTGGCCAAGAACGGCTCGGGCACGATCACGGCGGCCGAACTGGAAAACCTGTGCCACCTGACCGCCCAGCGCCTGTCGCTGCTCTATGCCCCGAGCGCGCCGGAGTTCTTTGATCGCGCGCTGTTTCGCGGCTTCATCGCGACCCTGCGTGAACTGGGCCTGGTGCGGGCCGACGAGTCCGGCAAGCTGGCGTTCGGCGAGGCGCTGGAGACCTGGGCGAACGACTCCAGGCTGATCCTCTCGCGCGAGCTGCGTCACTCGATCCTCAAGATCACGCCCGACATGGCGCGCGAGGCCGCTCCGGCGGAAGGCGTCGGCTGAAAGGCGCGGGCTGCGGGCGGTTGGGTGCGTTCGGGCCTGGGCAGGCCTGCGCAGCGCGGCGGATCAGAGATCCTGTTTGTAGCGCACGTACGGCGTGCGACCGCCGGGGGCCTCAAGCGCGGGCAGGTCCGACAGCGGCCACTTGCTGGTGTCCGGGGACTGGTTGAGCAGATTCTGCGCGCCGAAGCTCAGTTCGCCCTGCCACGGCGTGCGCCAGGAGAAGCCGAGGTCCAGCGCCTGGAAATTGCCCTGGCCGCGCGGCAGTTCGATCAGGCGCCCGGTCAAGCGCCCGCTGAGGCCGCGGTAGCCCACGCCGAAGGTGACGGTGGTCGTGTCCCAGCGCTGCGGCCCGCCCAGCAGCAGGTTCATTTCCTGCGAACCCAGGCTGGCACCGGCCGAGAACCAGCGCTGCGCGCCCAGATCGAAGCGGCCGCTCCAGTACGCCTGGCGCAGGCTGATGTCGCCGAGCGTCATGGGAGCCAGCGGCGGCAAGGCGGGCAGGGGCGTCGCGGACTCGCCCGGGCCGGGCAGCGCATCCTCCTGCGCGGTGCGCAGCGACGCATCCAGCCAAGCCAGACCGAAGCTCATGTCCATCGCGCCGCTGGCGGAACGCCAGCCGGTATCCAGAACCAGCGCGGGGCGCGAGGTGGACACGCGCAGCAGGTCGTCCTGATCGCTGATCTGGGCCAGAAGGCACTGCTGGCTCAGGGGCCCGAGCGTCACGGCCACCTGCACGCCCTGATTGCAGAGCAGCGCGAGGCCGGCGTTCGGGTCGGGCTGCAGGCTGGCACGCAGCTGCCGGCCGCTCGTCGTGTTGCCCCGAACCCTCAGGCTGGGCAGGCTCCCGATGCGCGGAAACAGACGATCCAGCGGCGCGATGCCGCTGCCATCTGGTTCAAGCAGCAGCAGGGCTTCGATCTGTCCGCTTTGTGCGTTGAGCACCGGCAGAACCTTCGCATCGCTCTCGCCATAGGCCAGGTTGCCGGCTGGATCCGCCGCGCCGGGCATCGCCGCGCACGCAAGCACCGCCGCCAGAAGAAGGCGTGCGGGTGTGGCGCGGTGGCGGCGGCTATCGGGTTGCATGGCCTGCGGTTGGATTCCTGCGGGGATACCGAAGTTCCCCCCGGAACGGGGTTAGTGGCGGTGCACGGATTGTAGCGTTTTGATACGAATTTAACAATTGAGCGGGCCGCTCGGGCCCGCCGTGCCGCGCGGTTTCCGCCCCTGCGGGGGCCGCCTTGCGGCGCACGGGCGGTCGCGCCGGCGTATGCGGCATCGCGCACAGCTTGAGCGCCCGGGCATGGACACCGCCGATGCCAGACGTGACACTAGCAGCGCCGGCGCACGCCGTCGGCGGGATCGACAGGTCCGTGCGGGCATCCGGGAAGCCCGGCACGGCGCAGGAACGCGGCCGCGCAGGTGGCCAAGATGCGGGTCCGGGGATGAAGCAACGCGGTAACGCCATTGCGACAGGCGAGGCGTCGGCAGACCGATGCCCGGATGTCGCGCGCTCCGAGCTGGTGCTGACGGGCAATCGGGTCCAGTCGCTGCTGGAGTCGCTGCTGGCCTGGTCGCGCCTGCGCATGGACGTGCGCGGGCACGCCCTCTATGTGCGCGACGCCGCTGGCGCGCTGGAGTGGTGTGGCGCGGCAGGCGGCGTGGATCGGGAGGTCGGTGACTTTCTGGCTGCGGCGTGCTGGCGCGGCGAGGCGGAATCGCCCACGCCCGACTGGCTCGCGCTGCCGCTGGCGGATCGTGAAGAGCGGCTGGGCGTGTTGGTCACGCGGTTCCGCAACCCGGTCGATGCCGGCCAGCACGACGCCATGGATGCCGCCGCGCGCATCCTCTCGCACCGGCTGCCCGGCGCGCTGGAGCTGGAGCGCCTGAGCCAGGCGATGGAGAAGCTGGCCGAGGCCGAGCGGCTCCAGTATGCGCTCTACCGCATCGCCGATCTGGCCAGCGGCGAGCGCGAGATGGACGAGGTACTGACCGAGCTGCACGCGATCATTGCCGGGCTGATGTACGCGGAGAACTTCTACATCGCGCTGTACGACGCGCAGCGCCAGATGATTTCGCTGCCGTATTTTCGCGACAGCGTCGATCCCGATCCGCCCGACATCGGTGAGTTTCCCGTGAGCCTGTGGGAGGGCTCGCTGACGCTGCACGTATTGCGCACCGGCAAGGCGATGATGGGCCCGTCCGATGCGCTGCTGGCCGAGCATGACCTCGAGCAGGGTGGCTTCGGGCCGCAGAGCGAGGCCTGGCTGGGCGTGCCGATGCTGCGCGGCACCGAGGTGATCGGCGCGCTGGTGGTGCAAAGCTACGACCGTCGCCGCCGCTATGGCGAGAAGGACCACGCGCTGCTCAACTTCGTGGCGCAGCACGTCGCCACTGCGCTCGACCGGGTGCGCTCGCACGAGGAGCTCGAACGCCGCGTACGCGAACGCACCGAAGACCTGAAGGCCGCCAACCAGGCGCTGCGGCGGCAGGTGCAGGAGCGCGAGCGCTCCGAAAAGCTGCAGGCCGCCCTGTTCCGCATCGCGGAGCTGGGATCCACCAGCGGCAGCTTGGACGCATTCTACGAATCCCTGCACGGGGTGATCGGCGAGCTGATCCACGCGCGCAATTTCTACATCGCCCTGCTGTCGGAAGACGGCACCAGGCTGGACTTCTCCTATTCGGTCGACGAACGTGACCCGGTGCGCCAGTCGCGCCAGCTCGGCTGCGGACTGACCGAGTACGTGCTGCGCACCGGACAGCCCCTGCTGGCCGACGTGGCCCGGATCATGGAGCTGGAGGAGCAGGGCGAGGCGCGCTCGCACGGCACCGTGGCGACGATCTGGCTCGGCGTGCCGCTGATCTACGATGCGCGCACCGTGGGGGTCATGGTCACGCAGAGCTACGACCAGAAGCACAGCTACGGCAAGCGCGAGCAGGACATCCTCACCTTCGTGTCCTACCACATCGCCAATGCGCTGCAGCGCAAGCGGCAGGCCGATTCGCTGCGCGAGGCCAACGTGGCGCTGGAGGAGCGCGTGCGCGAGCGCACCGAGGCGCTGGCCGCCACCAATCAGACCCTGCGCGAACAGATCGCCGAGCGCGAGCGTGCCGAACGCCGCCTGCGCCACGCCGCCCTGCACGATTCGCTCACCGGTCTGCCCAACCGCGCGCTCCTGCTCGAACGCATGTCAGGCGCGCTGGCGCGCTACCGGAAGGATCCGCTGAACCATGCCTTCGCCGTCCTGTTCCTGGACCTCGACCGCTTCAAGGTCGTGAACGATTCGGTCGGCCACCTGGTCGGCGACGAGCTGCTCAAGGCGGCCGGCGCGAGGATCCGCACCCAGCTTCCCGAAGAGGCCCTGATCGCCCGCCTCGGCGGCGACGAATTCGCGATCCTGCTGGAAACGCGCGACGCCGCCACGCGGGCCCAGGACGTGGCGCGGCACATCATCCGCACGCTGGAAGAGCCGCTGCACATCGGCGGCAAGGACATCTACAGCTCCACCAGCATCGGCATCACCTTCGCCCAGACCCATTACCGCACCGCGGAGGAGCTGCTGCGCGACGCCGACGTGGCGTTGTATCGCGCCAAGGCGAACGGGCGGCGGCGGTTCGAGGTGTTCGACGAAACCCTGCGCGGCCAGGTGCTGCTGCAGATGGAGCTGGAGGGCAACCTGCGGCGCGCGGTGACGCGACGCGAGTTCGAGCCGGTGTTCCAGCCCATCTTCCAACTCGATGACGGACGCATCGCCGGTTTCGAGGCGCTGCTGCGCTGGCGCCATCCCCAGCACGGACTGCTCGCACCCGGTGCCTTCCTGGCGCAGGCCGAGGAGTCGGGCCTGTCGGAAGAGATCGACTGGCAGGTGTTCGACAGTGCGTTCGCGCAGGCGGACGCGCTGCTCGGCCGCGAGGCCTATCTGGGGATCAACGTCGGGGCGCGCCACTTCCGCGCGCCGCAGTTCGTCGAGGTGCTGCTGTATCGCCTCGATGCGGTGGGCTTCAATCCTGCGCAGCTGCGGATCGAGATCACCGAGCGTGTGCTGCTGGAAGATCCGGTACACAGTCGGCAGCTCATGGATCGCCTGCGCAGCCACGGCATCTCGGTGGCACTGGACGACTTCGGCACCGGTTATTCCTCGCTGAGCTACCTGCACCAGTTTCCGCTGCAGGCGCTCAAGATCGACCGTTCCTTCATCAGCCCGCTGGACAGCAGCGAGCCGGGCAATTCGCCGACCGTGCTGCGCGCGATCCACGCCCTCGGCACCGAGCTGGGGCTGGAGGTCATTGCCGAGGGCATCGAGACCGACGAGCAGCTTCGCCTCCTCAAGAACCTCGGCCGCGGAACCTGCGGGCAGGGCTTCCTGCTTGCGCGCCCGGCCTCGCTGCACGATCTCCTGGGCGCGGGCCTGCGCGGACGCTGAACCGCGCGGCGATGGCTATTGGGGGGTTGTGGAGCCGGGGGCCGCGGGTTCGCCGAACAGGCTGGCGATGTCGATGCGATCAAAGGTGTAGCGCTGGCCGCAGAACTCGCAGGTGATGGTGGCCACGTCGCCCTGCACCGCCGCGTGGGCCTCGGCTTCGCCCAGCCCGCGCAGCATCCCGCCCACGCGCTCGCGCGAGCAGGTGCAGCCGAACGCCAGCGGCTGCGCGGCCAGCAGCCGCACCCCGTCCTCGTGGAACAGGCGGTAGAGGAGGGCCTCGGCCGGCAGGTCGAGCAGCTCATCCGCGGTCACGGTGTCCAGCAGGGCCTGCAGGCGTGGCCAGGCGTCCTCGTCCTCGCCGTGTCCCGGCAGGAGCTGGAGCAGCAGGCCCGCGACCTGGTCCCCGCGCTGCAGCAGGACCAGGCGCGTGGGCAACTGCTCGGACTGGGCGAAGTAGCGCTCGCAAGCACTGGCGAGGCTGTCGGCATCGAGCCCGACCAGGCCCTGGTAGCGCATCGGGTCATGCTGCCCGGGGACGCGCGTCTCGACCGTGAGCGCGAGCAGCGCGCCGTCGCCGAACTGGCGCGGGGTAAGGGGCGAGGGCACCGGTGAATTCCAGCGCGCCAGACCGCGCAGGACGCCCGGCTCGCGGTACTCTGCGAACACGGTGCGCAGCGCCGCCTCGCCCTTGAGCTGGAGCGAGAGGTTGCCCTCGAGCTTGAGATGGCCGCCGAAAAGCGCCGTGGCGGCGAGCGATTCAGCCAGCACCCGCGCGACTTCGGCAGGATAGTCACCCGTGGCGCGAACCGCCTTCCAGCTCTCGCGCAGGCGCACCAGCACGCCGCGCGCGTTGGCACCATCAATCAGGAACCGATGCAGGACATCGTCGTGGGAGGCGGGTGGATGCGTCATCGCGGAGCCTTCGGGAACAATGGATCGACTATGGTGACGCGCGGCAGCGCCTTCAAGGCACGATCAGGCGCGGCAGGTGCGACGCCGCGCCGGCGGCGACGCTGGTTTTGGCGAATGGCCTTCGGATTCGTCCTGCTGCTGATCGCCAGCCTGATGCCCGTGCTGGTGCTGCGCTTCGTCGATCCGCCCACCAGCGCGGTCATGCTGGCGCGCCGGTGGGACATGCGCGGCGACGCCGGCTTCACGCTGCAATACGAGTGGCGCGATCTGGACAGGATGGCACCTGAGCTTGCCATCGCACTGGTGGCCGCCGAGGACCAGACCTTTCCGCGCCACCGCGGCTTCGACTTCGACGCGATCTCGGCCGTGGTCGCGGCGCGCGGTGACGGCGGCCGCCTGCGCGGGGCCAGCACGATCAGCCAGCAGGTGGCCAAGAACCTCTTTCTCTGGAACGGCCGAAGCTGGCTGCGCAAGGGGATCGAGGCGTACTACACCCTCGCCATCGAGCTGCTGTGGCCCAAGCGCCGCATCCTGGAGGTGTATGCGAACATCGCGGAGTTCGGTGACGGAATCCACGGCGCACAGGCGGCCGCGCGCCGCTTCTTCGGACGCGATGCCGATCGGCTCGACGCGCGCCAGGCGGCGCTCCTGGCGGCGGTGCTGCCCAGCCCGCGCCGCCTTCATGCCGATGCGCCTACGCCCTACGTCCTGCGCCGGCGCGACTGGATCGAGCGCCAGGTGCGCCAGCTCGGCGGCCCGGACTGGCTGGCCGAATGCTGTGGCATCAGCGGTCCGGCGCGGTAGCATGCGCGGCCTTGCGGGAGTTTCATGATGGATCGATCCCAACCCACGCGCCCGACGCTCGCCGTCGTGGTGCCAGCCTACAACGAGGCGGCGGTGCTCCCCCGGTTCCATGCGCGTCTGGCGGCCGTGCTCGACGGACTGGACGCAAGCGGCAGCATCATCTATGTCGATGACGGCAGCCGCGACGCGACCTGGCGGATCATCGAGGAGCTGGCCGCGACCGATGCGCGCGTGGCGGCGCTGAAGCTGGCGCGCAACTTCGGCAAGGAGGCCGCGCTGACCGCGGGCCTGGATCAGGTCGATGCCGACCTTGCGCTGGTCATCGACGCGGACCTGCAGGATCCGCCCGAGCTCATCCCCGAATTCATCGCCCGCTGGCGGGAAGGCCATGACGTGGTCTACGGCCAGCGCCTGGCGCGCGACGGCGAAACCTGGCTCAAGCGCGCCACCGCGTCCGCCTTTTACCGGGTGATGCAGCGCCTTTCGGCCACGCCGATCCCGCCCGACACCGGCGACTTCCGCCTGATGTCTCGGCGCGTGGTCGAGGCGCTGCGCGGCCTGCGCGAGCGCCAGCGCTTCATGAAGGGCATCTTCGCCTGGGTCGGGTTTCGCCAGTGCGCGCTGCCCTACCGGCGCGATCCGCGCGAGGCGGGCAGCAGCAAGTTCAACTACTGGAAGCTGTGGAACTTCGCGCTGGAGGGCATCACCTCCTTTTCCACCGTGCCGCTGCGCGTGGCGACCTATGTCGGCCTCATCACCGCGCTGGTGGCGTTCGGCTACGGTCTGTGGATCGTGGCCAAGACGGTGCTCTGGGGCAATCCGGTGGCCGGTTATCCCTCGCTGATGACGGTGATCCTGTTCCTGGGCGGGATGCAGCTCATGGCGCTGGGCATCATGGGCGAATACCTCGGGCGGCTTTACGTCGAGGCCAAGGCGCGCCCGCTGTACCTGCTCGAGGCCTTCCGCCCGGCACGCTCCGGAACCCGTGCCGTGGCCGCCACGCCGTGGCAGGACGCCGTGGCCGGAATGGGCCCGCCGCGGCCTGCGGCAGGACACGACGCGTGAGCCTGGACGCCAAGCTGAACGAACTGCTGCAGCGGTTCGCATCCCGCGTGCGTGCGCAGATCGCATCCAACGCCTTGAATATTCACGGGATCGACCCGGACGAGGTGGAGCAGGAGGTGCGTATCCGGTTGTGGAAGGCGATCGAGCGTGACCCAAACGCCGAGTTTCCTGCGTCTTACATCCAGCGGGTGGTGGTCACGACCATCGTGGACGCGGTGCGGCGCGCGCAGGTGCGCGCCGCCGATCCGCTTCCCGACGGCGAAAGCGGCGTGGAGCTCGCGGCCAGCGGTCCCGGCCCGGAACGCGCTGCGGCGGAGACGCTCAAGGTCGAGGCCGTCGCGCGCTGCATCGAGACCCTGCCGGTGCGCCGGCGGCGTCCGCTGCAGCTTTACCTGCAGGGTTTCGGCTTGCAGGAAGTGGCCGACCTGAGCGGTTTGACGCTCGATGCGGCCCGCAAGCTGATCTATCGCGGGCTGGATGAAGTGAAAGCGCGCATGCGCGAAGAAGGACTGGAGGATTGAGGATGGACGAGGCGCGGATCAAGGAACTGTATCGCCGCCACACGCAGGCGGCGCTGCCCGAGGCCGGGGACATCGTCGAGATGCTTTCGCGCCACGGCGCGTCGGCCGACGAAGCCGCGGCGCTCGATCGCGTGGCCGCGAGCGCGGCCGGTGCCGATATCGCGCGCACCGTGGCGGCGCTTGGCCCGGATATCGAATCGCTCGCCAGCCAGGTGCGCCTTGCGCGCCAGCCGCAGGTCGGCCGCCTGCGCACCATCGTGCGCCGCAGCTTCGCGCTGGCGGCAGGCGTGGGTGCCCTCGCCGTGCTGTTCACGCTGATGCCGCGTCCGGGCCAGGCACCCGGTGCGCCCGCGGTGCCGGCGCACGAGCCGGACAGCGTGATCATGTCGGTGTCGTTCGAGCCGAGCGAACAGCCCCGCGCCGCCAGCCGCGATGCGGCCATCTTCAAGGGCAACTTCGATTCCTGAGCCGCGCCGGATGCCGTGAGCGTTTCCCCGAACGCCCCGGCCACGCCGGGGCGTTCTTCATCGGGACGCGCGCCGGTTTCTCAAATGACCTGGCTGGCCACCGCGACGAAGTGGCAGGCGCTGCCGCCCAGCACGAACCCGTGCCAGATCGAGTGCGCGTAGCGAATCCGTCGACTCATGTAGAACAGCGTTCCCGCGGTGTAGGCGACGCCGCCGGCAAAGAGCCAGCCCAGCGCCCAGGCGTCGAGCGCGCGGGTCATCGGCACGATCGCCACCAGCACCAGCCACCCCATCGCGATGTAGAGCAGGGTCGACACGAGCTTGAAGCGGCCGGTGAAGAAGAGCTTGAACACGACGCCGGCGACCGCCAGTGTCCAGATCACCGCGAACAGGCTCCAGCCCCACGCGCCGCGCAGCCCGATCAGGGTGAAGGGCGTATAGGTTCCCGCGATCAGCACGTAGATCGCGCAGTGGTCGAACACCTTGAGGCGGGCCTTGGCCAGCGGGTGCGGGACGGCGTGGTACAGCGTGGAGGCGACGTAAAGCAGCAGCAGCGTGGTGCAGAACACGATCGCACTGGCCAGCTGCCAGCCGTCGCCGTGCTGGGCCGAAAGCGTGATCAGCACGGCACCGGCCGCCAAGGCAACGGCGGCACCGATGCCGTGGGTCAGGGCGTTGGCGACTTCTTCGCGGAACGAGGCGGCGTGGGTACTCATGGCTGGCGAAGATAAGGCCCCGGCCCAGGCGGAACAAGTCGAACCCGACCGCGCGGGGGCGCGGGTTCAGGCACCGAGGGCGCTTGCGGCATCCCGCGGCGGCGCGCCGGGCCGTCACCCGCCCCGGCCGGCGGCGCTATCCTGCACGGTGCCGCGGTGACGTGCGCGAGCGGCAACCATCGGTGAGGTGCGGTGCAATGGAACCCTCCAGAAGCAAGCGGATCGAGGGCGGTCTGGTCGGCCTCCTGATCGGCGATGCGCTGGGCGTACCCTACGAGTTCTTCCCGCCGCAGCGGCTGCCGCCGATCGAGGCGATCGAGATGCGGCCGCCCGCAGGCTTCCCGCGAGCGCACGCGGGCGTGCCGCCCGGTACCTGGAGTGATGACGGGGCCCAGGCGCTGGTGCTGCTCGACAGCCTGCTCGCCTGCGACGGCCTGGATCTGCGCCATTTCGCCGACGGCCTGGCGCGCTGGCTGCACGACGGGTTTTATGCGGTGGACGGCGTGGTGTTCGACGTCGGCATCCAGACCGGTGCGGCGATCGGGCACCTGCGCGACGGCGTGCCGCCGGAGCGGTCCGGGCCGGCGCGGGAGCACGAAAACGGCAACGGTGCGCTGATGCGGGTGCTGCCGCTGGTGCTCTGGCACCGCGGTGACGATGCGGAACTGGTGCAGTTGGCCATGCGTCAGGGCTTGCCGACCCATGGCCACCTGCGATCGCAGCTGTGCTGCGCGATGTATTGCCTGTGGGCGCGCAGGGTGCTCGATCGCGCCGAGCAGCCCTGGCAGCGGGCCGAAGCGGCGCTGCGCAGGCTGTTGGCCGAGGCGGTCGATCCGGCCGAACTCGATCTCATCCTGCAGCCGCACCCGCCCGGCGGCAGCGGCTACGTGCTCGATACCCTGTGGACGGCGCGCGCCGCCGTCGAGACGACTGCGAGCTATGCCGACTGCGTGCGCCGCGCCGTCGCCTTTGGCCATGACACCGACACCAGCGCGTGCGTGGCCGGCGGCATCGCCGGCCTGGAATACGGCGTGGACGCGATCCCGGCGCGCTGGTGCCAGGCATTGCGCAGCATGGAACTGGTCGCGCCGCTGCTGGCCAGGCTCGAATCGGGCTGATTCCCCGTCTTGCGGGTGCGCCCGCGCGCCGCCATGCTTCGCTTCCGATCCACGAGGTACCCCATGTCCGGACCCAGCCACGTCAGGGAAACGCCGATCCACGACCACCGCCTTCTGGTGGCCGCGCTGGAAAGCGGCTGCAAGCCGCCCTCCGCTTGGCGCATCGGCACCGAGCACGAGAAGTTCGGCTTTTACCTGCCCGATCGCGGCGGCGACCCGGCGCTCGCGCTGCGCCCGCCGCCCTACGCGGGCGAGCGCGGCATCGCCGCGCTGCTCGGAGGCATCGGCGCGCTGGGCTGGAACCGCATCGAGGAACACGGCCAGCTGATCGGGCTGTCGCGCGACGGTGCCTCGGTCACGCTGGAGCCGGCCGGCCAGCTCGAACTTTCCGGCGCGCCGCTGGAAACCATCCACCAGACCTGCTGCGAAACCATGCGCCACCTGGATGACGTGCGCGCCGTCGCCGATCCGCTCGGCATCGGCTTCCTCGGCATGGGTTTCCAGCCCAAGTGGACGCGCGAAGACATGCCCTGGATGCCCAAGGGCCGCTACCAGATCATGCGCCGCTACATGCCGAAAGTCGGCGACCTCGGCCTGGACATGATGACCCGTACCTGCACGGTGCAGGTGAACCTGGATTTCTCCAGCGAGGCGGACATGGTGAAGAAGTTCCGCACCTCGCTCGCGCTGCAGCCCATCGCCACGGCGCTCTTTGCCGACTCGCCCTTCACCGAGGGCCGCCCCAACGGCTTTGTTTCCTATCGCTCGCACATCTGGACCGATACCGATCCCGACCGCACCGGCCTGCTCGACTTCGTGTTCGAGGACGGCTTCGGCTTCGAGCGTTACGTCGACTACCTGCTCGACGTGCCCATGTATTTCCTGCACCGCGGTGACGAATACATCGACGCGGCGGGGCAGAGCTTCCGCGACTTCCTTGCCGGCCGCCTGCCGGCGCTGCCGGGCGAGCTGCCCACGCTGCGCGACTGGTCCGACCACATGACCACCGCCTTCCCCGAGGTCCGCCTCAAGACGTTCCTGGAAATGCGCGGTGCCGACGGCGGGCCGTGGAACCGGCTGTGTGCGCTGCCGGCGTTCTGGGTCGGACTGCTGTACGACGCCGACGCGCTGGACGCGGCCTGGAATCTGGTGCGCGACTTCAGCCGCGACGAGCGCCACGCGCTGCGCGATGGCGTTCCGCGCCACGGCCTGCGGCTGCCGTTCCGGCAGGCCACCGTTCGCGAACTGGCGCTCCAGGCGCTGGAGATTGCGCGCGCCGGCCTCGCGCGGCGCGCGCGCCTGAACGCACGCGGCGAGGATGAAGGCCATTTCCTCGATCCGCTGTTCGAGATCGCGCAGTCCAACAAGACGCCCGCCGAGCGCAAGCTGGACTTGTTTCACGGAGCCTGGGGCGGTAGCGTCGATCCGGTCTTCACCCAGTTCGCCTATTGAGCCCTGCCATGCCTGCGATCACGCCCCCGGCACCGCGCGCCCGATTCGACGCCGACGCCATCGAGCGTCTGGCCATCCTGCTGCTCGAAGAAGGGCTGCCGCAGGGCGGGATGCCGCTGGAAGCCGTGGATGGCCTGTTCAGCGCCGCGCTGGTCTCGCCGGGCGCACCGATCGAGCTGGCTGAGGTGATGCCGCTGGTGCTGGGCTCGCGCGATGCGGTGGCGTCCGACGAACTGCGCGATCTGCTGTCGCGCCTGTGGGAGGCCACGCGCGCGCGCATCGTGCGCGGGCCGACCGGCGATCTGGCACAGAGCCTGCCGCTGATCCTTTTCCCCGATGCCGAAGACGATGAGGCCGACGCGTCGGTGCCGGCCGAGGCGTCGGATGAGGGCGGGTCCGAAGAGGATTTCGATGAGGGCGAGCCCTTTCCCGTCGGCGCGGTCTGGGCCCTGGGCTTCAGCGTGGCCTACGGCCTGCGCGCGACGGAATGGGAGGCGCGTCTGGAGGAAGACGAGTATCTGTTCCAGGCGGTGATGGATATCTTCGACCTGATTCCCCCGCCGTGGGAGCACGCGCTCCCGGGCGAGGAGGACGACGAGGCGCTGGACGAGGACGAGGACGACGATGATTTCGACCTGTTCGCCGACGAGGGCGACTTTGGCGAAGTGGCACCGGCCGCGGACCCGGACGACGGGGAGTTCGAGCCGTATGCGGACTGGGACGATGATCCGGACGATGAGCTTCCCTTGACCTACGCCGAGCGCGTCGACGTCATCGGCTCCCTGCCCGAGATCCTGCACGAATGCCATCTGGCCCGGATCGCGGAAGCGACCCCGCGCACCCCCACGCGGGTTGCCGAAGCGCCCGGGCGCAACGACCCGTGCCCCTGCGGATCGGGCCTCAAGTTCAAGAAGTGCCACGGCGATCCGTCGCGGCTGAACTGAACCGCCGGCGCGCGCCGCCGCCCCATGACCTGCGGCAGGGTGCGGTGGCGCGGGCCGAGCCTATGATGGTGCCATGCTCTCGCGCCTGAGCCACACCCAGCTGCTGCGCTATGCCGGCCTGTTCACCTGGGCCTGCGTGGGCATCCCGCTCGTCCTCAACAGCTGGTACTTCCACGAGGGGCTCTCTCGCACCGACCTGATCGCCTGGCGCGTGGCCTATTTCGCCTTCGGCCTGGGCTACTGGATCCTGACGACCCGGCTTGGCCACTCGCGCCGCCGCCTGCTGGACATCACGCTGCTGGCGCTCATCACGGTCTGTGCGATCGCGGTCAGCCATTTTTCCAACAGCGGCCTGGGCGGCGGGCTGTTGCTGGTCATCGCCGGCATCCTGCCGTGGGTCCTCGGGCTGCGCGTCGGTCTGGCCTGGTTGGTGCTCCAGCACGTCGCGCTGGTGCCGGTGTTTGCCGGGCGGCCGGAGTTCAGCGTCATCGAAGCGGTGCTGCAGGCCTTGTTCTACGTCGGCTATTCCACCGTCGCCTTCGTCACCGGCCTGGTCGCGCGCCAGCAGACGCAGGCGCGCGAGGAGCAGCGCCGGCTGAACTCCGAGTTGCACGCCACCCGCGCGCTGCTGGCCGAATCCAGCCGCCTCAACGAGCGCGTGCGCATCTCGCGCGAGCTGCACGACCTGCTCGGCCACCACCTGACCGCCCTGAGCCTCAATCTGGAAGTGGCCACCCACCTGAGCGAGGGCCGCGCGCGCGAACACGTGCAGCAGGCCCACCTGCTCGCGCGGCTCTTGTTGACCGACGTGCGCGAAGCCGTCAGCCAGCTACGGGAAGGCGGTGCCATCGACCTGCACGAGGCGCTCGCTGCCCTGGCCCAGGGCGTACCGTCGCTCGCCATCCACCTGGATCTGCCCGAGCGCCTGTCCGTCACTGACCCGCTGCGCGCCCAGGTGATCCTGCGCTGCGTGCAGGAAATCATCACCAACGCCGTGCGCCACGCCGGTGCCGACAACCTGTGGATCACGCTGTCGCAGGCGCATGGCGGCATCGCCCTGAGCGCGCGCGACGACGGGCGCGGTGCCAGCGACGCGGTGGTCGGCAACGGCCTGCGCGGCATGCGCGAGCGGCTGGTGGAATACGGCGGCCGCCTTTCGATCGCCACCGCCAGCGCGCGTGGTTTCGCCCTTGATGCCTTCTTGCCCCTGGAGGGAAACCCATGATCCGAGTCTGCCTGGTCGACGACCAGACCCTGGTTCGCCAGGGCGTGCGTTCCCTGCTGGAGCTGTCGGACGACATCCGCGTGGTGGCCGAGGCCGGCGATGGCCGCCAGGCATTGGACACCATTCCCGGGGTCAATCCCGACGTCGTGCTGATGGACATGCGCATGCCGGTGATGAGCGGCCTGGAGGCGCTGCAGACGCTCGCGGCGCGCGGCCAGCTGCCGCCTACCATCATTCTCACCACCTTCGACGACGACGAGCTGGTGCTCGCGGGCCTCAAGGCCGGCGCGCGTGGCTTCCTGCTCAAGGACGTCTCGCTCGAACAGCTGGTCGACGCCATCCACACCGTGGCCGAAGGCGGGTCGCTGGTGCAGCCGGCGGTGACCGAGCGCCTGCTCTCGGGCATGCAGACCCTGCGCAACGACTTCGCCTCGCTCGATCACCCCGATCCGCTCACCGAGCGCGAAACGGAAATCCTGCGGCTGATGTCGGGCGGTTATTCCAACCGGGAAGTGGCCGAATCGCTCGGCGTGGCCGAGGGCACGGTCAAGAACCACGTCTCCAACATCCTCTCCAAGCTCGGCGTGCGCGACCGCACCCGCGCGGTGCTCAAGGCCTTCGAGCTCAAGCTGATCTGAGGCTGCGGGCGCGTCCGAACCGGCGGCTCGCATGCCCCTGGGTGCTCCGGCGCAGGTGTCGCGCGGGGGCGTTCCGCGATCGGGGTCACGTTTAATATTCTTGCTATGCTCAGAATTAGGCAATGAATTCCGAGCGGCTGCGGCGCGCGATCATCCGAGGCGCGCGCATCTTCTTTTTTCAACACGCAACAGGGGCAATCACATGAACGCGACACCTCACACACGAGGCGGGGCCATCCTGCCGACGGTGCTTCTCGCGCTGGGTCTGATCGGTACCGCCGGGGCCGCGCCCCAGTTCAGCGCGCGCCAGGCGGCACCGCAGAACGTGGGCACCTCGGCCATCACGGCCGCCGCACCGGCCCTGCTCAATCCCGGCGTCAGCACCACGCTGTGCTTCACCGCGAACATCAACTCGCCGGACCAGGAGTACACCGACCGGGTCGACGTCGACCTGCCGGACGGCTGGACCCTCGGCGCGGTATCCGCCAACAGCACGCCCGTGGCCAACGGATGTTCCGCCGCGCTGCCTCCGGTCTCGGGCACCGCCGCGGGCAACGTGGTGTTCTGGCAGTCCGCCGGTGTCGTGCCGACTGGCTGCGGTGCCTGGAATGGCAGCAGCGCCGGCGCGAACTTCCAGTTCTGCGTCGAGGTGACGCCGCCCGACTGCAGCGGCGCGCCCTGGGACATTCCCTGGAACATCACCGGCGATGGCTGGGGGGCGGCCCCGCACAGTGCCAGCGGCACGTTTTCTGCCATCGACTGCGGCCTGCCGCCGCCCACGCCGAACATCGACGTGAGCCCGGCCGCGCTGGCCAGCACCCAGGCCAGCGACACCACCACAAGTCAGACCCTGACGATTGCCAACAGCGGCACGGCGGATCTGAACTGGACGATCGACGAGGAGCCGGTGCCACGCAGCCCAGTGACGTTGGCTTTGCCCGGAAAGAACGGGCCGGCGGCAGTCGCCGCCGCGATCGCGCTGGAGCTGGATGACGGCACGGCCGAGAACAATATCGGGATTGGCGGTACACAGCAGTTCATCTTTCTCAATCGCTTCACGCCGGCCGCGGCCGATTTCCCCATCATCCTGGACGAAGTGCAGGTCTACTTCGAGTCGACAGGCCTGGCCAACGTCGGTGACGGCATGCTGCTGGTCCTTTACGATAACACCACCGGCGGCAGCGATCCGGCCCCCGGCTCCAGCCCGCTGGCCACGTACGCGGTGACGGTGGCGGCGCTGGATGCCTGGAACAGCTATACCTTGTCCACACCGGTGACGTTCAACGGCCCGGGCGACGTGCTGATCGGCGTCATCGCGCTCGAAGTGCCGGGGACGAGCTATTGGCCTGCCGCTATCGACCAAACCACGTCCCAGCAGCGCTCCTGGGCCGGCTGGTGGACTGCGACGACGGCACCGATGCCGCCCGTTCTGCCGCCTGATGACACCTGGACCCTTGTCGACGCCTACTTCCCGGGCAACTGGATGATCCGCGGCTACGGCACCGGTGCGGACCCGGCCTGCGCCGCGCCCGCCAGCGTGCCCTGGCTTTCGGTCAGCCCGGCATCCGGCACCACGGCCGCCGGCACCAGCACGCCGGTGACGGTGACCTTCGATGCCACGGGCTTGGCGGCGGGCAGCTACAGCGCCAACCTGTGCGTCAGGAGCGATGACCCTGACGCCGGTCCGGGCAACGGCACGGATCTGGTCGTGGTGCCGGTTTCGCTCACCGTCACCGCGCCGGTCACCCACACGGTGACCTCCAGCGTCGGCGCGCCATCGGGCGCGATCGCCCCGCTGGGCGCGCAGACCGTGGTTGATGGCACCACCATCACCTTCACGCTGACGCCCGATGCCGGTCACCACATCGACAGCGTGGGCGGCACCTGCGGCGGCACTCTGACCGGCACGTCGTACACCACCAGTGCCGTCACCGCCGACTGCACGGTGATCGCCAACTTCGCCGTGGACATCATTGCGGTGACGACGGTGGTACCGGCCGGTCACGGCGCGATCAGCGGCCCGGCAACGGTGGCGTATGGTGCGACGGCGACCTATACGCTGACGCCTGACGCAGGCTATGGAATCGGCAGCGTCACCGGCTGCGGCGGCACCCTGGCGGGCAATGTCTACACCACCGGCCCGATCACCGGCCCCTGCACGATCACGGTGAGCTTCGCGCTGCTGGGCGGTCCCGCGCCGACCCTGGTGCCGGTCAGCGGCTGGCAGATGCTGCTGCTGATGATGGGCCTGCTGCTGGGCGGAGCCTTCATCACCTTGCGCCGCGGCAGCTGAGGCAAGGCGCGCCGCATCGGCTGATGCGGCGCGTTCCCCGTTTTTTTCGTCCGTTCGGCCCGGCCACGGCGCAGTCCGCCGTGGGTGGGCCGCGTGCGGGACAGGCCAGCAAAGGCCGCCAGACCCTGATGCGGCTCAGCCCGGCTTCAGCTATGCTTCGCGGCTCGCGCCGCTGCCGCCCCGAAACGGGCCCGCCGGCGACGCGAAGTGGCGATGAGGAGCCCCCGGAGAATCCCGAATGACCCGTTTTCTTGAATTGCTGACGTCCGCCGTCATCGTGGCGATCCTGTTCGTTGTGGTGGGGGTGTTCCTGCCCGACCAGCGCACCGTGCAGCACAGCGTGGAAACCAGCCACCCGCTGCGTCAGGCCTTTGATACGCTCAACAGTTTCAAGCGTTTTGAAGAGTGGAATCCGCTGCGCCAGCACGATCCGCGGGTTGCCTACACCCTGTCCGGTGCGACCGAGGGCGTTGGCGCACAGCTCGACTATGCGTCCGCGCTCCCCGAGATCGGCAAGGGCAGCTGGCACATCACCGAGAGCGAGCTGGACAGCCACATCCGTCACACCGTCTACAACGACAAGTACGGGCAGAACAAGAACTATCTGATGACGTTCCGCCAGAAGGGCAAGATCGTCGAGATCGACTGGAAGTATTCGGTCGATTACGGCTGGAGCCTGCCGGGCCGTTATGCCGGCCTGTACGTCGACCGCACCGTGGGCGACGACATGAAGCGCGCGCTGGCGAACATCTCCAACCTGCTGGCCTCGATGCCGAACTTCGACTATCGCAACCTGGACGTCCAGGACACGATGGTCGCGCCGGTGAACATCCTCTACATCTCCACCACGGCGGACCGCAACATCACCGCGGTCGAGAACGCCATGGACGTGGCGCTCAAGGACATCCGTGCCGCCATCGCGGCCAACCGCCTGGTGGAGGCGGAAAAGCCGCGCCTCATCACGACCAGCTTCGGCACGGACAAGTACGAGTTCGACGTGGCCATTCCGGTGGCGCGCGCGAGTGACCGCATTGCCGAGGACGAGGCCGAGACGCCCGAGGGCGAAGCTCCCGATGGCAACGGCGCGGACGCCGCCATGACAGCCAAGGCGACGGTCGACCTGACCCCGCCGGCACCCTTGGAAGACCTGCGCCTGCCGGACAACGTGCGCCAGGGGCACAGCTACGGCGGGCGTGTGCTGATGGCCGCCTATCGCGGCCACCCGGCGGCGCTGCCGCTGATCCGCGACCAGCTGCGTTCCTATGCCGCTTCGCACGGCGAGACCCTGCATGACCGCGCCTTCGAGGAATACCTTTCCGAGATCGCGGAAACGGCCGCCGAGGACGCGCAGTTCCGCGTGTACTGGCCGATCCAGTAACGTGTATCCGGCCCCACGGCGCAGCCTGTGCCGTGGGGCCTTCCCGTCCAGCCGCTGCGGACATCGCCGCCGCGGCCCGCGCCACGCGCCACATGGTCGGGAACTTTCCACCACTTTTGCGGTAATTCGGCGCGCAGCGCGGCGCCGTGCTCCCCATGGGCCGGCCTGCCGCATCCCGAGGGAGAACCCATGATCGAAACCCGAAGCCTCACCAAGACCTACGACCGCATCCGCGCGGTCGACGGCGTTTCCTTTCGCGTCGAGCCCGGCCAGGTGCTCGGCTTTCTCGGCCCCAACGGTGCCGGCAAGTCCACCACGATGAAGATGATCGCCGGCTTCCTGACGCCGACGTCGGGCACCGCCAGCGTCTGCGGTCACGACGTGCGCGAGGACGGTATTCAGGCGCGTCGCCATCTGGGCTATCTGTCCGAGGGGGCGCCCAGCTATGGCGAGATGACGGTGCGCGGCTTCCTGGAGTTCATCGCCGACGTGCGCGGACTCGCGGGCGAGCGCCGCCGGCAGCGCATGGACGATGCGATCGGCCGCCTGCAGCTGGCGTCGGTGCTGGGACAGACGGTGGAAACCCTGTCCAAGGGCTTCAAGCGCCGCGTCGGGCTGGCCCAGGCCATCCTGCACGATCCGCGCGCGCTGATCCTGGACGAACCCACCGACGGTCTGGATCCCAACCAGAAGCACGAGGTGCGCGGCCTGATCCGGTCGATGGCCGCCGAGCGCACCATCATCATTTCCACCCACATCCTGGAAGAGGTCAATGCGGTGTGCTCGCGCGCGATCATCATCGCGGCCGGCCGCGTCCTGGCCGATGCCACGCCCGCCGAGCTGGAGGCGCGCTCGCGCTACCACGGCGCGGTGTCGATGCGCGTGCCCGACCCGCTGGCGCTGCGCATGGACCTGAGCCGGATCGAAGGCGTGGCGCAGGTCGAGGTCGAGGACGGTCGCATCACCGCCTTCCCGCGTGCCGGCCAGCGCATCTTCGAGCGCGTGCAGGATTTCCTGCGCGGCCAGAAGATCGAGGCCAGCGAGCTGCAGCTCGAGCGCGGCCGCCTGGACGAGGTGTTCCGATCCATCACCCAGGCCGCAGCCCCGGCGAAGGAGGCCGCATGAGCCCGCTCCGCGCGATCTTCCGGCGCGAGCTGGCGAGCTACTTCGCCACGCCCGTCGCCTATGTCTTCATCGTGATCTTCCTGATCCTCGCCGGGGTCTTCACCTTCTACCTCGGCGGCTTCTACGAGCGCGGCCAGGCCGACCTGCTGCCGTTCTTCAACTTCCATCCCTGGCTCTACCTGTTCCTGGTGCCGGCGGTGTCGATGCGGATGTGGAGCGAGGAGCGCAAGAGCGGCACGATCGAACTGCTGCTCACCCTGCCGGTGACGACATGGCAGGCGGTGCTGGGCAAGTTCCTCGCGGCCTGGGCGTTCCTCGGCATCGCGCTGGCGCTGACCTTCCCGATCTGGCTGACGGTCAACTACCTGGGCGACCCGGACAACGGCGTGATCCTCGCCGGCTACCTCGGCAGCGTGCTGATGGCCGGCGCATTCCTTGCCATCGGTGCCTGCCTCTCGGCCACCACGCGCAACCAGGTGATCGCCTTCATCCTCACCGTGGTGGTGTGCTTCGTGATGCTGCTCGCCGGATTCCCGCTGGTGCTGGAGTTCATCGGTGCGCTGTTTCCGCAGGGTGCGGTGGATGCCATCGCCAGCCTGAGCTTCCTGACGCACTTCACCGCCATCGCCAAGGGCGTTCTGGACCTGCGCGACGTGCTGTTCTTCCTTCTGGTCATCGCGTGCTGGCTGATCGCCTGCGCGCTGGTGATCGAGCTCAAGAAAGCCGATTGAGGAGATGCCCATGAACCTTGCGCAACGACGCATTTCCACCGGCGTCGCGCTGATCGCGCTGGCGCTGCTGTTCATCGCGCTGGTCGTCCTCAGCGGCGGCCTGTTCCGCGGCGCGCGGATCGATCTGACCCAGAACCGCCTCTACACCCTGACCGATGGGACCCGCGCCATCCTCGGCAAGATCGACGAGCCGGTGAACCTCACCTTCTACTACTCCGACACCGCCGCACGCGATCTGCCGCAGCTGCGCACCTACGCCACGCGCGTGCGCGAGCTGCTGGAGGAAATGGCGGCGCGTTCGGGCGGCAAGCTGCAGCTGGCGGTGGTCGACCCGCAGCCCTTTTCCGAGGACGAGGATCGCGCCACCGCGATGGGCCTGCAGGCGGTGCCGCTGGGCAATACCGGCGACAGTCTGTTCTTCGGCCTGGCCGGCAGCAACGCGGTGGGGCAGGAGGCGGCGATCCCGTTCTTCCAGCCCGACAAGGAAGCCTTCCTCGAATACGACGTCGCCAAGCTGGTGTCGAGCCTGGCGCAGGACGCGCGCCCGGTGGTCGGCCTCATGACCACGCTGGCAATGGGGCGGGGCTTCGATCCATCCGCCGGACGCCCAACCCAGGGCTGGGTGATCGAATCGGAAATGCGCAACCTGTTCGACGTGCGCCACGTCGAGCCCACGGCCAGAAGCATCGACACCGACATCAAGGCGCTGGTCGTCGTGCATCCGCGCCACCTTTCGCCCGACACGCTCTACGCCATCGACCAGTTCGTGCTGCGCGGCGGCCACCTCCTCGCCTTCGTCGATCCGAACGCCGAACAGCAGCCTCCCGGCGCTTCGGCCGATCCGACCCAGGCCGCGTTCGAGGACAAGTCCTCCGACCTGCCCGAGCTGTTCAAGGCCTGGGGCGTGGCCTACGACCCGGGCCGCGTCGTGCTCGATGCCCAGCGCGCGCTGGAAATCCAGACCCAGCAGGGCGCGCCGCCGGTGCGCCACCTCGCCGTGCTCGGACTGACGCGCGATGATGCCAATCCCGACGACGTGGTCTCGGCGCAGCTGGGCACGATCAACGTCTCCAGCGCCGGCAGCTTCGCGCTGGCCGACGGTGCCACGGTCGCGCTCGAACCGCTGCTGCAGACTTCGGCCAGCGCCGCGCTGGTCGATGCCGAGCGCGTGCGCCTGCTGCCCGATCCCGACCAGCTGCGCGCCGACTTCAACCCCACCGGCGAGCGTTACGCGCTGGCGGTGCGGCTGGTCGGCAGCTTGCCCAGTGCCTTCCCGCAGCGCAGCGGGGACGGGCATCTTTCCGAAAGCAGCGAGCCGGCCAACGTGATCCTGGTGGCCGATACCGACATCCTCGGCGACCGGCTCTGGGCCCAAGTGCAGCAGTTCTTCGGCCAGCGCGTGGTCAATGCGTTCGCCAGCAACGGCGACTTCGTCATCAACGCCATCGACAACCTCATCGGCAGCGGCGACCTGATCGCGGTCCGCACCCGCGCCGGCTCCTCGCGTCCGTTCACCACGGTCGAGGCGCTCAGGGTCGAGGCCGACGCGCGCTTCCGCGCCAAGGAGCAGGAGCTGCAGGCGCGCCTGCAGCAGACCGAGGACAAGCTCACCGCGCTGCAGCAGGCCCGGCCCGACGGCGGTGCGCTGGCGCTCAATCCCGAGCAGCAGGCCGAACTCCTGCGGTTCCAGGACGAAAAGCTGCGCATCCGCAAGGATCTGCGCCAGGTGCGCCGCCAGCTCGACGAAGACATCCAGGTGCTGGGCCGCAAGCTCAAGCTCCTCAACATCGCCGGCATGCCGCTGCTGCTGACGCTGGGCGCGCTCGCGGTTGGCGGATGGCGCACGCGCCGTCGCCGGAGGGCCGCGCCATGAAGCTGCGGCCCCTGATGCTGCTGGCCACCGTCGCGGTGCTGGCGATACTCGCCGCGGTCTGGGTTTCCCGCTCGCGCGCGCCGGACGCGAGCGCCCTGTCGCCCGGTCCGCTGGCACCCGGGCTTGCGCAGACGCTCGACCAGGTGACCCAGGTCCGCATCGTCGGTGCCGGCGACGCCACCCTGGTGACGCTGGATCGCAACGAGCGCGGCTGGGGCGTGGCCGAACGCGGCGGCTATCGTGCCGATACCGAAAAGCTGCGCGCGCTGCTGCAGGCCATCGCCGCAGCGCGCCGCGTCGAGGCCAAGACCGCGGTCGCCGAGCGCCACGCGCAGCTCGGCGTGGAAGACGTGAGCGCCGCCGAAGCGCGCGGCGCGCGCGTGGATGTCGTGACGCCATCGCGCACCTGGTCCTGGGTGATCGGCGACAACCTGGTGCGCGGCACCGGCACCTATGTGCGCGATGCCGCGCAGGCGCAGAGCTGGCTGATCAATGCCAACATCGCGGTGGAAAAATCCCCGGCCAACTGGCTCGAGCGCGCGCTCATCGACATCGGTGCCAACCGGATCGCCGCGATCGAGGTGACGCCGGCGCAAGGCCCGGCGTTTTCGCTGCGGCGCAACGACGATGACCCTGCCTCGGATTTCGCTTTCGTCAACCTGCCCAAGGGGCGCGAGCCGGCGGAAGGCTACCGGCGCGAGGCCCTTGCCGGGGTGCTGTCGGGGCTGACGTTCGAGGATGTCTTCACCGCGGAGCAGCGCCCGATGCCGGAGGCCGTGCAGCTCACGCGCTATCGGCTCGACGATGGGCGCAGCATCGAGATCCGCTCCTGGTCGTACGATGGCCACACCCTGGCCACGATTACGCAGCAACTGGACGCGGGTGCCGATGCGCCTGCGGCTGATGCGCCTGCGGCTGATGCGGCGGCGCTGGTCGCTGACTTCCAGCACGCCCACGCCGGCTGGGTGTACCGGCTCCCCGCCTACAAGGCATCCAATCTGGGCAAGCCGCTGGAAGACTACCTGCAGCCGGTGAAGTAAGCCGCGCCTCGCGCGCACGGTGCGCGCCGTGCGCGCGGGATGGCCGATACGGCATCGCGATGGCCGGCTCGCGATGCCGTATCGGCCGGTCGGATATTGCACTGCGGCAACGCGATTTGGCGCGCGGATCGAAGCTTCCCGCGCGGCCGCCGTGCGCCACGAAATGCCGATGCGGACGGCTCCAAGGGCGTTTTGTGCCGAAGCTGCGGCGCTGCCCCACCCGCCGCGTATCGACCGGGCACCGCTACCGCCCGCGCTCAATGCTGCGGTGCGAGAACCGCAGCCGCGCAGCGCCTCCACGCGGGGCTTTGTTTCCCTACGCCGCCGTACGCATAATCGGCTTTCCATCAGGGAGGAAACCATGAGCAAGAAGACCTTCGGCGCGCGTCCGCGCACAATGATCGCGCTGGCCATTGCCGCGATCCTCACGGGCACCGGTGCCCAGGCCGCGACCATCGAAGGGCCCGGCCTCACGCATCCCGGAACGATCACCTACGATGCCGCCGGCATCCCCACCGTCACCGGTGCGACGGACGAGGACGCCGCGTGGCTCATGGGCTATGCCCACGCCCGCACCCGCTTCTTCCAGATGGACACCCTGCGGCGCGGTGCCAGCGGCACCGTCGCCGAGCTGGTGGGTTCCGCCGGCCTCGCGCAGGACATCCAGGTGCGCACTCTTGGCCTGCGCCGCGCGGCGTGGGAAACCTGGGCAAAATCGACCCCACAGCTGCGCGCCCAGCTCAAGTCCTATGCCGAGGGCGTCAACGCCTGGCTGGCGACAAATCCGCTGCCGATCGAATACGGCGCGCTGGAACTGACCTCGGCCGATCCCTGGACGCCGATCGATTCGGTGGTGATCGGCAAGCTGCTCGCCTACCAGCTCTCGTTCGACCTCGACACCGATTACACCGTGCGCCTGGGTGCCTATCAGCAGGCCGGCGCGGCGGCCGGCTTCGACGGCAACCTTCTGTTCTTCGGCGACACCCATCGCTCCGCGCCGCCCGATGCGCGCGCGTCGATCCCCGAGTTCGTGCCGGGCGGCCGCAGCGCCGGGTCGGCCAACCCCAAGGCCGGCGCGCCCACCGCCGCGACGCTCGATCCCTCGCTGCTGGAGCTGTCGCAGCAATACCGCGATGCGGTGATCGACAACCCCATCATCGCCCCGCACATGAAGCGCCGCGAGGATCGCGCCGGCAGCAACTGGTGGGTCGTCAGCGGCGAGCATACCGCGTCGGGCCGCCCGATCCTCTCCAACGACCCGCACCTGTCGCTTTCCACCCCGATGCTGTTCCAGGAAGGCCACATCGTCTCCAACGATCCGCGCTATCCCGCGCCGATGAACGCGGTCGGCTCGATCGCGCCGGGTACGCCTTGGCCGCTCCTGGGCTGCGTCACCGAATTCTGCTGGGGCCTGACCACCAACTCGCTTGACGTGACCGATACCTACCAGGAGCAGTTCGTCCTCAACTCCTACGGCCTGCCCACGCACACCGTCCACAACGGCGTGCGCGAGCCGGTGCTGTGGGTGTTCCAGAGCTACTTCGTCAACCAGCTCGGCGACGGCGTGGCCGACAACGTCGTGCGCGACAACTCCATCGGCTACACCAATGGCGGCATCACCATCATCGTGCCCCGCCGCAACAACGGGCCGGTGGTGCAGATCACCGGCGACAAGGGCCTGTCGATCCAGTACTCGGGCTGGGGCGCCACCCATGAACTGGAAGCCTTCCGCAAGATCAACCGCGCCACGAACCTGGCCGAGTTCCGCGCCGGCGTGATGGATTTCGACGTCGGTTCGCAGAACTTCGCCTACGCCGACAAGCTGGGCAACATCGCCTACTTCGTCAGCGCCGAAATGCCGATCCGCGAAGACCTCCAGGCCGGCACCGTCAACGGCGCGCCGCCCTTCATCGTGCGCAACGGCACCGGCGGCAACGAGTGGATGCGCCCGGTCAACCGCTACCCGGGCCAGCACCTGCCCTACGAAATCCTCTCGCCGGAGGAAATGCCCTACACCATCAATCCGGCGCGCGGCTACATCGCCAACGCCAACAACGATCCGCTCGGCACCACCTTCGACAACAACCCGCTCAACCAGCTGCGCCCCGACGGCGGCATTCTCTACTATGCGCCGGGGCACTCGTCCTACCGCATGGGCCGGGTCGACCGCGAAATGCAGAAGCTGGTGGCGCGCGGCGGCATCACCGTGCAGGACATGATGAAGCTGCAGGCCAACGTGCAGCAGCTCGATGCCGAACTGGTGCTGCCGCACGTCCTCAACGCCGCCGGCAACGTCGACGCCTGCGGCTACGGAAGCGATGCGGGCCTCTCCGAGGCGCTGGGCCGCCTGGCGGCGTGGGATTACTCCACGCCGACCGGCATCCAGCAGGGCTTCGATGCCGGCGACAATCCGGCGGGGCTGGCTCCGCCGAGCGATGGCGAGATCTCGCGTTCGGTCGCGGCGACGATCTGGGCGGTCACGCGTGGCCAGCTGATCCGCAACACCATCGACCACACCCTGGGCAAGGTCGGCCTGGCCAGCTATCTGCCCAGCGCCAGCGATGCCTACGTCGGCCTCAAGTTCCAGCTCGATGCCTTCGGCCCGCTCGGCGGCAAGGGTGCCTCGGGGCTGGACTTCTTCACCAAGGTGCCGGCCGAACTGGGTGCCGCCGCCAGCAGCGTGCGCCGCGACTGCGTACTGCTGGGCAGCGTGCGAGGCGCGCTCGATCTGCTCGCCAGCGAGTCCTTCGCACCGGCCTTCGCCGGCTCGACCGACCAGAACGACTACCGCTGGGGCCGCCTGCACCGCATCACCTTCAAGCACACCCTGGGGCCGGAGCTCAGCATCCCGGGTACCGCCGGCTATCCCTTCCAGGATCTGGCCGAAGGCCTGCCGGGCATCGCGCGCCAGGGCGGTTTCGACGTGGTCGACGCCTCCAGCCACAACGCGCGTGCCGACAGCGTCAACGGCTTCACCTTCGGCTCTGGCCCGGTGCGCCGCTTCATCGGCGAAATGACCGATACGCCCACCCTGCTGCAGATCGCCCCGGGTGGGCAGGACGGCAACCCCGGCGGCATGGGCTACATCAGCCAGCTGCCGCTGTGGCTGGTCAACGCCTACAAGCCGATGGTGATCGATCCAGCGGTTTCGGAGACTTCGGCAGTCGCGCGCCTGGAGTTCACGCCCAAGTGAACCTGGCCGCAGGATGATCCGTGCAGACGGGGCGCGCAGTGCGCCCCGTTTGCTTTTGCGCGGCGCCGTGCTGCAATGCGACCGATGTCAAACACAGCCACCACCATCCGGGGTTTCGACGTGGACGCCGCGCGCGCCCACCTCGCGCGGCGCGACCGCAAGCTCGCGCGCTGGCTCGAACGCATCGCGCCCATCGCGCCTGATCCCGGCTGGCTCGAACCCTTCGACCCGGTCGACGCGCTCGCCCGCGCCATCCTCTACCAGCAGCTCAGCGGCCGCGCCGCCGCCACCATCGTGGGCCGGGTGGAGCAGGGCATCGGCTCCGCGCGCCTGCACGCCGACACCCTCGGCCGGCTCGACGATGAGGCCCTGCGCGCCTGCGGCGTTTCGGGCAACAAGATCCGCGCCCTGCGCGACCTGGCCCTGCGCGAACAGCGCGGCGAAGTTCCCGGCGTGGATGACATGGCCGGCATGCCGGATGACCAGATCATCGCCGCCCTCACCCCGATCCGCGGCATCGGTCGCTGGACGGTCGAGATGATGCTGATCTTCCGGCTCGGCCGCCCGGACGTGCTTCCCATCGACGACCTCGGCGTGCGGCGCGGCGCGCAGCACGTCGATCGCCTCGACGAAATGCCCAAGCCGCGCGAACTGGCCGCGCGCGGCGAACGCTGGGGCCCGTACCGCAGCCTCGCCGCGCTCGCCCTGTGGCGCATCGCCGACCTTGCGACCGGTGCCCGCGCCCCGGTGAAGCGATCGCAGGACTAGTTCGACAGACGCCCCGGCGCGGCCGCCGGATGCCCGCAGCGCCCGGCAGGGCGGGCGCGCGGCCCATCTTGAGTCCCGCCGTGGCGGATGCCATAATGCGCGGCCCTGATCGGCCCGCATGGCGGAAAGATCGGGCGGCTTCCGGGCGGTTAGCTCAGCGGTAGAGCACTACCTTGACATGGTAGGGGTCACAGGTTCGATCCCTGTACCGCCCACCACCGTTCTTCGTGACCACGGCCCTGGCAATGCCAGCCGGATACGCAGACGGTCGGACAAACAGCGCAGCGCGCGACGCATTCGGCTATGTAGCTCAGCCGGTTAGAGCACAGCACTCATAATGCTGGGGTCGGTGGTTCGAGTCCACCCATAGCCACCATATCCAACCCCGTGATTTCACGGGGTTTTTTGTTGCTCGAAGAACCCCCTCCAAGCGAACGAATCCGGCTTCGTGCGCGATTCGTGCCCATTTCGTGCCCGCCAGGTCGAAATGACTCGCGCACGCGGTACCCACTTTTTTGGTGCCGTGCTGAAGCAGAAGTGCGCCGGGTGTGGGACGATAGCCGCCAGGTGTAAGGGGTGCGCAAGGTGTGGAGACAGTTGCTGCGCGAAGGCTGGCAGGTCGCGCGGGACTGTGCCGTTTGGTGTGGAAACCGTGGCCGCCGGGTCACACTGTCCATGACCTTTGGCCTGCCAGCCGACAGGCTGGGACTACTCCCGTCAAGCGCGGCCGCAGGCCGGCGGAGCGAATCCTTGACGGCCGTAAGTCATTGATACTGAAGGCTGGCGCGAAGTCGGCGCCAGAAGGCTTCGACCCGGAGACCGCTCTGCTTCGAAAGTACGGCAATCGCCACGTTGCGAGGCAGTCGTCGGCCCGCGCTCAGCGCGGGCACCCCACAGTTTCCACACTGAACGTCATAGACCCGCAAAAATCGACTTGCCCGATGGTTCCCTTGCCGTTTACCAGCCGTCGAAAAGCCCGCCGTCGGCGAAGTCCCAAATGAAATAGACGTAGCCGCGCCAGTCGTAGCGTCGGGTGTCGTTGAGCGGCAGCTCCGCGCCGACGTTGAGGGCGATGTTGCCGCGCTTGTTGAGGCCGATGCGGGCCTGCGGCAGCGCGGACCACTGCACGGCTTCCTTGCGCGCCGGGCCGATGCCGCGCTCGAACGGCACCTCGGCCACGATTTCCAGCGCAGGGAAAACGCTTCGCGGCCAGGGCGTGTGGGTCCAGTGCACGACGCCGGCGAGCTCCGCGCTGCTCATGTCGGAGTCGTCCAGATCCAGCTTCAGCCGGGCGCTGCCCTGGAAGGTGAAATCGTCATTGAGGATCTTGCCGACCGCGAGATAGGGCAGGAGCTGCCAGTGCGCGTCGCCGTTCAGCGGCACGCCAAGCTGGACCGCGCCGGTAAGGATGAAGCCCGCCTGCCGGTCGTGCTTGAGGACGTATTTGAATCCGGGCTCGAACGCGCTGAAGCGGGAGGTGTCGCCATTGGCCTCGTGGCTGACTTCGAGAACGCCCTGTGCGCGCGTGCCGATGCGGAACTCGTACTCCAGCGTGTTCTTCCAGGAGTGGCCGCCGTCCACGTCGCTGTAGCGCGTCTTCCACACCCACTCGTCTTCCGGGAACGCCTTCTTGGTCCGCATCGGCAGATACAGGTTGAGCTCGCCGTCCGGGTAGTCGTGGGTGCCGCCGATGTCGGTCTTGATGTAGTCGAGCACGGCATCGATGTCGGCCTCGGTCAGCGTTTCGCCGAAAGGCGGCATCGAGACGGAAAAGCCGAGCGCCGGCCCGCCGTGGGTGATCACGCCTTTCCAGGTCGACGCCGGTTCGCGGCTGTTGAACAGGATGTCGGAAAAATTCGCGGGCGTGATGTCCAGGCTCTGGACCAGCGGCGAGTCGAGGTCGGGCTGCCCGTTCACGCCGTGACAGCTGACGCAGTAGGTGGAATAGACGGCTTCGCCGCGGGCAGGTTGATCCGCCGCCGCAGCGACCGTGCCGACCTGCAGGCACAGGCAGATTGCGAGCAATTGTCGAACGATGTTCATGGCCTCGAGTCCCTTTGTGCGAACCGGTGATCAGTAAAGTGCAAGACGCGCGGGGATGGCTTGATTCGGATCAAACCGCGCGCATCGCGTGGAAGGTGCGGTGGCGGCGGACGCTGCGCAGGATCCATCCGTCGGCCTGTTTGCAGCAGGGCACAGGCGCGGCTTGCCGGGCCACGGCAGCGGGCACCCGCACAGGCTACAGCGCCGTCCGCCGAAGCAGCTGCGCGTTGATCGCCACGATCACCGTGCTGGCTGACATCAGGATCGCGCCCACGGCAGGGTCGAGGAGGATGCCGGCCCAGGCCAGCGCGCCGGCGGCCAGCGGGATCGCGATGATGTTGTAGCCTGCCGCCCACCACAGGTTCTGCACCATTTTGCGGTAGCTGGCGCGGCTCAGGGCGACGATGCGCGCCACGTCGCGCGGGTCGGAGCGGACCAGCACCACGTCGCCGGCTTCCACCGCGACGTCGGTGCCGGCACCGATCGCAACGCCCACGTCGGCGGTCACCAGCGCGGGCGCGTCGTTGACGCCGTCGCCGACCATCGCGACCTTGCTGCCATCGCGCTGCAGTTCCTCGATCTTGGCGACCTTGTCTTCGGGCAGGACTTCCGCGAAAACCCTGTCGATGCCCAGCTCCCGCGCCACCGATTCGGCCACGGCCTGCGAGTCGCCGGTGAGCATGGCGACCCTGATGCCGGCGGCGTGCAGGCGCGCGACGGCTTCGTGCGATTCGGGCCGCACCGCGTCGGCGATGGCGAACACGGCGAGCACGCGCTCGCCCTCGATCAGCCAGGTGGCCGACTGTGCGTTGGCGGCCGCTGTCCGGGCCGCCTGCTGGATCTTTTCGCTGGGTTCCACGCCCAGCCGCCTGAGCATGCCGGGCCCGCCCAGGTGCAGCGTGCGGCCTTCGACCTCGGCGCGGATGCCGACGCCGGGCATGGATTCGAAGCCGGACGACGCGGGGATTTCCAGACCGCGCTCCTTCGCGCTGGTGGTCAGCGCATGGGCGATCGGGTGTTCGGCGTCACGCTGCGCCGCCGCCGCCACGCGCAGGGCGTCATCGCCGGCCACGCCATCCGCGACCGTCATCGACACCACGCGATGCGAACCCAGGGTCAGCGTACCGGTTTTGTCGAACACCACGATATCGAGCTTGCGTGCTTCCTCCAGACCGCGCCGGTCGCGCACCAGCAGGCCGTTCTGCGCGCCGACGGTGGTGGAAATCGCGATCACCAGCGGCACCGCCAGCCCGAGCGCATGCGGGCAGGCGATCACCAGCACCGTCACCACGCGGGTGATGGTGAAATCCAGCGTTGCGCCCGCCACCTGCCAGGCAATGAAGGTGACCACGGCCGCCCCGATGGCGATCAAGGTGAGCCAGAACGCGGCGCGATCGGCCAGCGCCTGGGCACGCGAGCGCGAGGTCTGCGCCTGCGCGACCAGGCGCATGATCCCGGCCAGCGCCGTGCTGTCGCCGGTGCCGGTAACTTCGATCCGCAGCGAACCCTGCGCGTTCACCGTGCCGGCGATGACCTTGTCGCCCTCGCGCTTTTCGATCGGCCTGGACTCGCCGGTGATCATCGCCTCGTTGACGCTGCTTTTGCCGCTTCTCACCAGGCCGTCGGCGGGGATGCCCGCGCCGGGGCGGATCAGCAGCAGGTCGCCGTCGTGGAGTTCACCGACCCGCACCACTTCGACTTCATCGCCATGGACGATCCGCAGCGCCGTGTCGGGCAGCAGCTTGGCGAGTTCCTTGAGCGCGCCCTGGGCCTGGAAGATCGAGCGCATCTCGATCCAGTGGCCCAGCAGCATGATCGTCACCAGGGTCGCCAGCTCCCACCACAGCGCGTGTCCGGGATAGCCCAGCGTCACCGCCGCGCTGTAGAGGAAGGCGACCAGGATCGCCAGCGAAATCAGCGTCATCATTCCGGGCAGGCGATTCTTCAGTTCGCCCCACGCGCCCTTCAGGAACACCCAGCCGCCGTACAGGAAAACGGCGGCACCGAAGATCGCGGGGATGTACTGCGAGCCGGGGAACCGCGGCGCGGTGTAGCCGAACCAGTCCTCCAGCATCGGCTCCCACACCAGCGCGGGAATCGTCAGCGCCAGGCTGAGCCAGAAGCGATCGCGGAACATTTCCACGCTGTGGCCGGCGTGCTTGTCGTGGCCGGCGTGTTCGTCCATGCCGTGTCCGCCGTGTCCGCCGCCGTGCGCGTGGTGGCGGGAATGATCGCCGGACGGCCGGGAATGTTCGATGGAGTCATGGTCGGTAGTCATGGGCCTGCGCTCGCGGGCGGATTGGAAGACGGCGGCGGGCGCGTTCGATCCTTCGCGCAGCGACGGCGCGCGATCCCGCAGCCGCGGCCTGCATCCGATCCGAGCATCGCCGCATCGAACGGGTGGGCCCGCTGCGGCGGTTTGCCGACGGCGGGCCGGGCATCGCCATGATGCCACAGCGCCGCGCGGCTCATCGGCTCGGCGCGCGGGGATGCCGGCTACGCCTGATCGCTGGCGGTCACCGGCGTCGCGCGCGGCTGGATTACGCGCCCGGGGCGTCGTGCACGCGCCCGGCCTGCAGTGCGGCCAGGCGCAATCCCGGGAATCGGCCGAAGTCGCGGTCGAAGCTGCCCAGCTCGGCACCGTGCTCGATGGCAAGCGCGGCGAGGTGGGCGTCGGTGACGAGATCGCCGCCCGTGCCTGCGCCGATCAGCAGGCGCGCCAGCACGGCGGCGTGGCGTTCGGTGGGGTGAAGGAGGCGGGCGCGCGGGTGGTTGAGCCAGTCGTCGACTTGCCCCAGGGCCTCATCGATGGTGAGCGGGCGCGGAAAGATGCCGGGGCGTGTGGCGATGCGCAGGAAACCCAGCAGCACGACCCAGGCATAGCCGATGCCGTCGGGCGCGTCATGCGCGTCTTCCAGCCAGCGCGCTGCGGCGGGCTGCTGCGCCGCATCGGCGTTGACCGCGTACAGCAGCACGTTGAGGTCGGGTATCTTCACGGGCGGTAGCGCGCCAGGGTGCTCTGGTCGTCGAGTTCGCCGGCCAGCGCGAGCGCCTTGGTCAGGTCCACGCGCGGGCGGCCCATCGGATAGGACTTCTGCACGAAGGGAGCCGGCTTGCCCGGGGCGGACAGACCCTTGCGCAGGGCGTCGTTGACGACCTGCTTGAAGGGGCGCTGCTGCGCGTGCGTCGCCTGCTTGAGCAGAGCGATCACGTCGGGATCGAGGGTGAGCGTGGTGCGCATGATGTGTCAGGCATCAAATCATTGAGCATCATGATGCCTTGCGGCGGGGCGATTGGCAAGTCCGGGGCAGTGCGCGTCGGAGACAACCCCGCGCCGCCGTCAGCCGGCCAGAATCAGGTCCGCGGCGCGCTCGGCGATCATGATCGTGGGCGCATTGGTATTGCCGCCCGGCAGGTTCGGCATCACCGAGGCATCGATCACGCGCAGTCCCTCCACCCCACGCACGCGAAGCTCGGGATCGACCACGGCCGCCTCGTCGCTGCCCATGCGGCAGGTGCCGATCGGGTGGTAGACGGTTTCCGCGCGCGATTTCACGAACTGCACCCACTCGGCCTCGGTCTGCGGAGTTTTTGCGGGAAAGATGGGCGCGCCGCGGTAGGGGTTGAACGCCTTCTGCGCGAAGATGTCGAGCGACAGCTTGCCGCACTCGACCATCACCTTGAGATCGAAGCCCTCGGCGTCGCCCAGGTAGTTCGGGTCGATGCGCGGCTTGTCGTCCGGCCGGTTGCTGGCGAGCCATACGCGCCCGCGGCTGTGCGGACGCACGTGGCAGGCGTGCAGGGTGTAGCCGTCGCCGGACAGGCGCTTGCGGCCGTGGTCGTCGATCATGGCCGGGATGAAGTGGAGCTGGATGTCGGGGCGATCGTCCGGTGCCAGCGCCGAGCGCGCGAAGCCCGCGCCTTCGGCCACGTTGCTGGTGCCCGGCCCGCGCCGGCCGCGCAGGAAGTAGTCGAAGCCGGCCTTGACCTGGCTGATGCGGTCGTAGGTGATCGGCCTGGTGCAGTGCTGGAGCGTGGTCACGTCGAGGTGATCCTGCAGGTTCGCACCGACCTCGGGCGCGTCGTGGATCACCTCGATGCCGTGCTGGCGCAGCTGCGCCGCCGGGCCGATGCCGGAAAGCAGCAGCAGCTGGGGCGAATTGATCGCGCCGCCGCTCAGGATGACCTCGCGCGAGGCCTCCAGGCGCAGCGTCTGGCCGCCCTGCCGGCATTCCACGCCGATGGCGCGGCCGTTGCGGAACAGGACGCGGGCCACCTGCGCGCCGGTGCGCACGGTGAGGTTGGGGCGCGCCTTCGCCGGATCGAGGTAGGCCACCGCGCTGGAGCAGCGCGCGCCGTCGCGCTGGGTGACCTGGTAGAGGCCGACGCCTTCCTGCCGCGCGCCGTTGAAATCGGGGTTGAAGGGCAGGCCGGCCTGCTGGCCGGCTTCCACGAAGACCTGTGTCAGCGGGTTGACGTAGCGCAGGTCCGAGACCGACAGCGGCCCGTCGCCGCCGTGGAAGGCATCGGCACCGCGCGAATTGCCTTCGGATTTGCGGAAGTAGGGCAGCACGTTGTCCCACTGCCAGCCGGTGGCACCGTTCGCCGCCCATTCGTCGTAATCGCCCGCGACGCCGCGGATGTAGCACATGGCGTTGATCGAGCTCGAACCGCCCAGCAGCTTGCCGCGCGGGCACCAGAGCCGGCGTCCGCCGAGCCGGGCCTGCGGCTCGGTCTGGTAGTCCCAGTTGATCGAGGTCATGCCCGCAATGCGCGCCAGGCCCGCGGGCATGTGCACGAACGGGTGCCAGTCGCGTCCGCCCGCCTCCAGCAGCAGCACGCGAACCTCGGGGTTTGCGCTGAGCCGATTGGCCAATACGCAGCCGGCGGAACCGGCACCAATCACGATGTAGTCGTACATGCATCCGGCCGAATCAGGGCGCTGTCCGCCCGTCGTTGAACCTAGCCGCGGAGCCATAGAGCAAATGCTCGGGCCGGGGCTTTGTGTGCCTGGATGCGACAGAACCGTGACGTGGGTCGGTCGTTCGGAGCCGAAAGGGCGGGAAAAGGCTTGGCGATGCTGCACTGCATCGGATACTTTGCGCGCTGGACGGGCCCGGTGCCGGTCCGGCGATCCTTCACCCGCGGCGGAGTACGCCACCTCTTGACCACGCCAACCCGTCACCGAACCCGTCCCGGCAGCGGACTGCGGGACGTGATCGCCTCGCTGGGCGTCGGCTCGCCGGCGCTGTGGTGGTCGCTGCTCTACTTCTTCAGCCTGTTGACCGGCTACTACGTGCTGCGCCCGGTGCGCGATGCCATGGGCGCGTCGGCCGATGCGCAGGCGATCTTCCCGCCGGTGCTGATCGCCTGGGCGCAGGGCCACGGCTTCAGCCTCGGGGATTTCACCCTGCAGGTACTGTTCACCGGCACCTTCTTCGCGATGGTGCTGGCGCAGCCGATCTACGGTGCCCTGGTCTCGCGCTTCCCGCGCCGGGTGTTCCTGCCGGGCGTGTACCTCTTCTTCATCGCCTGCCTGCTGTTCTTCTACTGGGCGTTTGCGCGTGAGCTGCCGGGGCGCGGGGCGCTGTTCTTCATCTGGACCGCGGTGTTCAACCTCTTTGCCGTCACCGTGTTCTGGAGCTACATGGCCGATGTCTTCGACAACGAGGACGCCAAGAAGGTTTACGGCTACATCGGGGCCGGCGGCACCATCGGCGCGCTCACCGGGCCGATCATCACGCGCCTGCTGGCCGAGCGCGTCGGCGTGGCCAACCTGCTGCTGGTGTCGGCCGCATTCCTGGCGCTGTGCCTGGTGTGCATCCTCAAGCTGCGCCCTTGGGCGATCCTGCGCGAGCGCCGCCACGGGGCCGCCAGCGGCGAGGGTGCCATGGGCGGTTCGATGCTGGCCGGCCTGGCGCTGGTGTGGCGCGATCCGCTGCTGCGCGCGCTGGCGATGCTGATGTTCTTCGGCGTGGGCGTCGGCACCCTGCTCTACAACGAGCAGGCCGCGATCGCGCGCCATCTGGCGCATGACGCCACCCGCACCACCTACTACGCCGGACTCGACCTGGGCGTGAACCTTTTGACCATCATCGTGCAGGTGTTCCTGACGCGCTGGCTGCTGCGTCGCTACGGCGTGGCCCCGCTGCTGCTGATCCCGGCGATGGCGATCCTGATCGGCTTCGCGGTGCTGTCCGCCTCGCCGCTGCCGGCGCTGATCTGGGTGGTGCAGGTGATGACCCGGGCCGGCGAGTTCTCTCTCGCCAAACCGGCGCGCGAAACCCTCTACACCCGCGTCGATCGGGAGTCGCGCTACAAGGCCAAGGCGGTGATCGACACGGTGGTCTACCGCGGCGGCGACCTGACCTTCGTGTGGCTGCACAAGTTCCTGTCCGGCTTCGGCTCGAACGTGGTGTTCCTCGTCGGCGTGGGCGTGGCCGCGGGCATGGCGCTGGGTGCCTGGCGCGTGGTACGCGCGGAGAAGGGCCTGCCCGACGAGGTGCCACGGGCCGCAATGGCCGAAAGCCGCGTCGCCTGAAGCTCAGCGCGCGGCGCGTGCCGCCTTGGGTGCCAGCCACATCGTGATGCGGGCGCGGAACACGATTTCATCGCTGGCGTCGCGCACGGCCACCGCGACCGGAAGCTCGTAGCCGCTATCCGCGACGGCGACGGGAATCTCGGGCGTGGCCGTGGCTTCCAGCGTGCCGTGGGCCTTGCGCAGGTATTCCACCGTCATGCCCTTGGGTATCCAGCGCATCGAGGGCGGCAGGCTGGCGTCCACCATCAGCCCTCCGGCCAGCTCCGCCAGGTTGCACATGGCGATCGCGTGGACGGTCCCGATGTGGTTGCGCACCGCGCGGCGGTCGCGCAGCGTGGCCTTGCAACAGCCTGGCTCCAGCTGCGCGATGCGCGGACGGATCGAGCCGAAATAAGGTGCCTTGAAGCAGACCAGGCGGCTGAACAGCCAGCGCCCCATCGGCTTGCCGGCGAGGCGGCGGTAGAGGGCGAGCGTGGACGGCATCGGATGACCTCGAATCAATGGGAAGTTTCAGACCCTGCAGGGCGGAACCCGCGCAGTCAACGTCGGCCGCGTAGGGCCGACATACGGTGGTGAAGAGGGTTCCCGCCTCGGCTCGTAGGTCGGGGCTACGCCCCCGACGGGGTGTTCGATGCCCGGCAACGTCGGCCACGTAGGGCCGACCTACGGAGGCGGTGAGGGTTCCCGCCTCGGCTCGTAGGTCGGGGCTACGCCCCCGACGCGGTGTTCCTACGCCGCCTTGCTGTGCTTCGCGGGCTGCTGCGCGAAGCTTGCCGCCACCAGTTCGGATGGGTCGAAGTCATCCACGCTGATGGCGTCGAGCGTGAGCGCGTGCATCTCCTGCAGCAGCGCCACCTCGTCGGCGTTCAGCAGGCCCTTGAGACGCGCTTCCTGCAGCTGCGCGTCGTGCTCGCGCGCTTCGATCTGGCCGGCCTTGATCGCCTTGAGGAACTTGCGCTCGACCGGCTCGGCCGCGACCACCGTGGGCAAGGCGGCGTTGATGCGTCCGCCCGGGTTGTTCTCGCACGGGGTCAGGAAGGTGCCGGCACCGAGGCGGTCGCGCGCGTCGCCCGGCGAAAGCAGGATCGCGGCAACGCGGTGGCCGAGGCGGTCGCCCGGCGCGTGCGCACGGCGGCCCCAGGGGAAGATCAGCATCCACAGCGCCCAGCCCACCGGCTTGATCGGGAAGTTGCGCAGCGCCTCGGACAGCGCCAGCTCGATTTTGTGCGCGCAGTCGTGGAAGGCCCAGGCCAGCAGCGGGCGATCGCCGGTCGGGCGACCTTCATCCTCGTAGCGCTTGAGCATGGCGCTGGCGATGTAGAGCTGGCTGAGCACGTCGCCCAGGCGCGCGGACAGGCGCTCCTTGAACTTGAGCCGTCCGCCCAGGGTGAGCATCGAGACATCGGCCGCAAGCGCGAGGTTGGCCGAGTAGCGGTTGAGCTTGCGGTAGTAGCGGCGGGTGTAGGAATCGCCCGGCACCGTGCCGAAGCTGGCACCGGTCAGCCCCAGCACCAGGCTGCGCACCGCGTTGGAGATGGCGAAGCCGATATGGCTGAACAGCGCGTGGTCGAACTCGCGCAGGCGCGTGGCCGGATCCGGATGGCGCGCCGCCTGCATTTCCTTGAGCACCCAGGGATGGCAGCGGATCGCGCCCTGGCCGAAGATCATCAGGCAGCGGGTGAGGATGTTCGCGCCTTCCACCGTGATCGAGATCGGTGCGGCTTGCCAGTTGCGCCCGGCGAAGTTGCGCGGCCCCAGCACGATGCCCTTGCCGCCGATCACGTCCATCACGTCGCTGACCATCTGCCGGCCCTTCTCGGTGCAGTGGTACTTGGCGATGGCGGTGGCGACGGCGGGTTTTTCCCCGCGATCGACCGCCGCAGCCGTGGCCTGCGCCAGCGCGCTGCCGGCGTAGGCGTTGCCGCCGATGCGCGCCAGTGCCTCCTCGATGCCTTCGAAGCGGCCGATGGCCAGGCCGAACTGCTTGCGGATGCGGGCGTAGGCACCGGTGACCAGCGCGCCGGCCTTCATGCCGCCGGCCGCGGTCGACGGCAGGGTGATGCCGCGGCCGACCGAGAGGCACTCCACCAGCATGCGCCAGCCGTGGCCGATGTAGTCCTCGCCGCCGATGAGCGAGGACAGCGGCAGGAACACCTCGTGACCGCGCACCGGGCCGTTGAGGAAGGCGGAGTTGAGTGGTGCGTGGCGGCGGCCGATCTCCAGGCCCGGCGTCTCGCGCGGCATCAGCGCCAGCGTGATGCCGCGATCGCTGGTGTCGCCCAGCAGTCCGTCCGGGTCGTACAGGCGGAAGGCCAGCCCGATCACCGTGGCGATCGGTGCCAGGGTGATGTAGCGCTTGTCGAAGTTGAGCCTGACGCCGAGTACCTTGGCACCGTTCCACTCGCCCTCGCAGACCGTGCCGTAGTCGGGCAGCGAGGTGGCGTCGGAACCGACCATCGGGCCGGTGAGCGCGAAGCAGGGGATCTCGCGTCCGTCGGCCAGGCGCGGCAGGTAGTGGTTCTTCTGCTCGTCGGTGCCGTAGTGCAGCAGCAGCTCCGCCGGCCCGAGCGAGTTGGGCACGCCCACGGTGGACGACAGCGTGGCCGAGATCGAGGCCAGCTTGGCAATCACGCGCGCGTGCGCCAGCGCCGAGAAGCCGAGGCCGCCATACTCCTTCGGAATGATCATGCCGAAGAACCTGTGCTTGCCCAGGAAGCTCCAGATTTCCGGCGGCAGGTCGGCGCGAACGTGGGTGATGTCCCAGTCGTTGGTCATCGCGCAGACCTCTTCCACCGGGCCGTCGAGGAAGGCCTGTTCCTCGGCCGTCAGCTCCGGCCTGGGCTGGTCCATCAGCGACTTCCAGTTCGGCATGCCGGAAAACAGCTCGCCCTCGAAGCCGACCGTGCCCGCTTCCAGCGCGGTCTGCTCGGTTTCCGAGAGCGTCGGCAGCATCTTCTGGTAGATCGCAAGCAGCGGCGCGCTGATGCGGTGGCGGCGCAGGCCGGTGCTGAGCAGCGGCACCGCCACCAGCGCCAGCAGCGCGGCGGCGATGAGCGTGGCGATGACGCTGGCCTTGGCCGCCAGCGCACCGACGAGGCCCGCCGCGCTCAGGATCACCCAGGTCTTGAGCGATGCGCGCAGGTAGGCCGCGATGGCGCCGGCCGCCAGCAGCAGGAGGAAGGGAAGGAGGATGTTCATCGGGATTCTCCGCGAGAGGTCGGGCCGTCGGCGTGCAGCGTCGTCAGGAAAGCAGAAATGGTTCGAGTAAAAGCGTCATTGTCGTCACCGACCACCATGTGGGTGGCCTCGGGCAGGCGGACGTGCTGCGCGTGCGGCACCAGCGCGAGGAACTCGCGCACGTGGGCGTCGTTCACCAGCTCGCTGCGTCCGCCGCTGACCAGCAGCACCGGCACCTCGATGCGGCGCGCGGCCTCGACCAGATGCGCCTGGTATTCCTCGCCGCGGCGGCCGATCGCATCGACCATGCGCGGATCCCAGTGCCAGCGCCAGCGCCCGGCAGGCGTCCGGAACAGGATTTTTTCCAGATCCGCGGGCGACTTGCGCACGCGATGCGGCAGGTAGCCGGCGATCTCGTCGGCGGCGTGCTCCAGACTGTCGAAGCCTTGCGGGTGCGCCGTCATGAAGCCGAGGATGCGCTCCACGCCGGCCGCCTCCCAGCGCGGCGTGATGTCGGCCAGCACCAGGGCGCGAAACGGCGGCGGCGCGCGGTGGGTCTGGGCGAACATCCCGAGCAGTCCGCCCATTGAGGCACCGACCAGCACCGGCGGCCGCGCGTGCTCATCGGCCAGCCGCGTCAGGTCGTCGGCGAACTGCTCCAGCGCGTAGTTCTGGTCCGGCGGGTTCCAGCGGCTCTGGCCGTGGCCGCGGGCGTCGAAGCTGGTGCCCGGATAGCCCTGCGCGGCCAGCTGCCGCGCGGCGCGCGACCACGCCAGCCGGGTCTGGCCGAAGCCGTGTGCGAACAGCAGGTCCGGGTGCGAGGGCCGCCCCGCGAAGCGTTCCAGCGCCAGCGGGCCGGAATAGGTCAGGCCCGAGGCTTCGGGTGCGAAAGGGATCTGCGATACCATACACATTAGTATGTTGAGCGCGGCGACACCTGTCAATACGCCCCCGTATGGTGATTTCCCCGCCCGTTCTTTCCCCCCCGACTACCCTTGCAACCACCCCACGGAGTTCCGCCTGATGAGTGCATCCGCCACCGCTTCCGCCAAGGCCGAACGCACCCGGCGCCTCAGCGCCACGCACTGGGCCGCGGCGGCACTGGACCTGATCGCGGAGGAAGGCGTTCGGGCGGTGGCGGTCGAACCGCTGGCGCGCCGCCTCGGCGTGACCAAGGGCAGCTTCTACTGGCACTTCCCCTCGCGCGATGCCCTGCTGCAGGCCGCGCTGGAGCGCTGGGAGCAGGTCGAACTGGACGAGGTCTTCGCCCAGCTCGAAGCCATTCCCGACCCGCGCCAGCGCATGCGCGAGCTTTTCCTTCGCGTCGCGCACGAGGTGCGCTCGCACGTGATCTATTCGGAACTGCTCAAGGCGCTGGATCATCCCGTGGTGCAGCCGGTGATGCAGCGCGTCTCCAAGCGCCGCCTCGACTACCTCATGCTCGCCTTTCGCCAGGTCGGCATGGCGCGCGTCGAAGCCCAGAACCGCGCCCACCTGACCTACGCGGCCTACGTCGGCTTCCTGCAGCTCTCCCTGCAGCTGCGCCAGCCGCGCCTGCAGCATGCCGAGTTCGAGGCCTACGTCGACCACGTGATCAGCACGCTGATTCCGATGACGGTCGGATGACGCCTTTCGCGGGCGCTGTTGTTCTTCCGCAACAATGTGTTGCGTGCGCCCGCCGGCGACACTTCCAACATTAAAAATTTGTTGTTATGATCCGCCACTGCGGCAGGATCGGGGGTGTCTCCGTTCGGCGGCAAACGTTGAGGAGGGAGGGGTTACGCCCCCGATCCCGGACAAACCAAACCACTCTTAACAGAAGCTGGAGAGAGAGAGAATGAAGTTCACTCGCAATCTACTGAGCAACGCAGTGCGAACCTGCCTCGTGCTCGGCGCCACCGGTGCCATCGGCCTTACCGCCAACGTCGCCTTCGCGCAGGACAAGGACGAAGCGACCAAGCTGGATCGCATCGAAGTCACCGGCTCGCGCATCAAGCGCGCCGACATTGAAGGCTCGCTGCCGGTCGTCGTGATGGACCGCGCGCAGATCGAAGCCAGCGGCAGCATCTCGGTCGCCGACTTCCTGCGCGACACCACCTTCAACAGCTTCGGCTCCTACCAGAGCTCCTCGGGCAGCTCGGGCCTTGGCGCCACCACGGTCAGCATGCGCGGCCTGGGATCCGAGCGGACCCTGATCCTGATCGACGGCCGCCGCGCCCCGACCTCCCCGCAGCTCGGCTCGGGCCAGGACCTCAACTCGATCCCGCTGGCGGCGGTCGAGCGCTTTGAAATCCTCAGCGACGGTGCCTCGGCCATCTACGGCTCCGACGCCCTGGGCGGCGTGATCAACATCATCACCCGCAAGGACTTCGACGGCGTCCAGATCAGCTTCGGCATGGGCCGCCCGACGGAAGACGGCGGTGACACCGAGGAAGGCAGCGTCATCATCGGCACCTCCAGCGACCGCGGCCGCGTGCTGGCCGGCGCTTCCTACGCCGAGCGCGACATCGTGTTCAACCGCGACCGCGACTACTGGTACACCGGCCCCGGCGGCTCGGTCTACTCCAACAACTTCGCCACCCGCATCTCCACCGCGGCCAGCGCGCGCCTGCCGCACCCGACCTACGGCACCGCGGTCCCCGGCCTGTGCACCAACGGCGACGACAGCGACCTGTTCTGGCAGGCCAGCACCGGCGTTTGCCAGTTCAACCACAAGGCCGTCTCGGCCGTCATCTCCAGCATGAAGAACAACTCGGTCTTCGCGCGTGGCGATTACGAGATCAACGACGACTGGACGTTCTACTTCGACGCCGCTTCCACCAAGGCCCAGGCCTTCGGTCGCTACGCGCCGGTGCCGTCCAGCCCGTTCCCGGGCGGTGCGATCCGCCTCGTCGCCGGCAGCCCCAACCACCCGGGCACCGCGCCCGCCGACGGCGGCCTGAACCCGTACTACGACGACTTCTACGCGCAGTACGCCAACCAGGACCTGTTCCTGTTCCATCGCTTCGCCGCGCTGGGCAACCGCGACTCGTTCTCCGAAGTCACCACCAACAACTACACCGGTGGCTTCCAGGGCCGTCTGGGTGCCGTCGATCTGGACATCGGCGCGCGCTACGTCGAGAGCCGCGGCTGGGACAAGGGTGAGAACTACGTCGTGGGCGGCCTCGCCCAGGCGCCGATCACCTCCGGCGCGTACAACATCTACGACCCGTATGCAGGCAATCCGAACGGCCTGGGCTTCACCACCACGATCCTGCGCGACCTGAAGACCTCCACCAAGGAGTTCTACGGCAACGCCGGCTTCGACCTGTTCTCGCTGTCCGGTGGTTCGGCCGCAGCCGTGGTCGGTGCCGAGTACCGCGAGGATTACTTCCAGGACAACTACGATCCGCTGTCCGAGTCGGGCCAGGTCGTGGGCTCGGCGGGCAACTCCGCCTCCGGTGGCCGCGACGTCACCGCCGTCTACTTCGAAGTGCTGCTGCCGTTCCTGAGCAACTTCGAGGTCGACATCGCCGGCCGCTACGACGACTACAGCGACTACGGCAGCGACTTCGCTCCCAAGGTTTCGATGCGCTGGCAGCCGCTCGACAGCCTGACCTTCCGCGCTTCCTACGGCGAAGGCTTCCGCGCGCCGTCGCTCGACATCCTGACCGCCAAGCCCTCGTTCAGCGCCGATGACACCAACGATCGCGACACCTGCATCATGCTCACGGGCAACCCGAGCTGCTCGACGCAGATCAACACCTGGCGCATCGCCAACCCGAGCCTGACGTCGGAGCAGTCCGAGCAGTTCAGCCTGGGCGTGGTGTGGGATGCCACCAACTGGCTGAACATGAGCCTTGATTACTACAACATCAAGATCACCGACCAGATCGCCTTCATCGGCAGCGCCACCATCACCAACTGCCTGCGCGGCAGCGCCTCGATGTGCCCGACGGGCCTGTCGTTCTTCCCGACCGGCACCTCGGCCAACCCGCCGCACCCGGAAATCGGCCTGGGCCTCGAGCTCGACCCGGTGACCGGCGGCATCGTCTACGCCCAGACCGGCTACGCCAACCTGGGCGAGATCCAGACCGAAGGTTACGACTTCACCGCGCGTACCAACTTCGATCTGGGCGGCTGGGGCTCGCTGCGCAACCAGCTGATGATCGGTTACGTGGCCGACCAGCACACCAACGACAACCCGAGCTACGTTGGCCAGCCGGGTGCCCCGCGCATCCGCGCCGGTCTGCAGAACGTGTGGTCGATGAACGACTTCGAGGTGACCTGGAACATCAACTACATCCACCACACCCACTCGTGGACCTATCGCGACTGGATCGGTGACTCGAGGAACGGCTACACCGGCTCGTTCGAAGAGTACGCGGAGGGCCTGGTCGGCAAGACCATGCCGTCGTTCACCTCGCACGACCTGCAGTTCAGCTACAAGGCGCCGTGGGATGCGACCGTCAGCCTCGGCGTGCGCAACGCGCTCAACCGCGATCCGAGCAACGACTACCTGTACACCCATTATGCGGCGGACTCGGTCGATGTGACCCTGTACGACGTCTGGGGTCGCGTGCCGTACTTCCGCTACACCCAGCGCTTCTGATCCTCGCGGATCGTTCGCTGCATGCTGTACCCGGAGGGGCCTCGAAAGAGGCCCCTCCGCTTTTGTGCCGATCACGCCGCGCGCCGTTCGCGCCGCCGGGTCGGGCGCGGCGTGCAGGCATCACCGTGCGGCGCGCGATTGCCGTGCGCAGCGGGCGCGCCGAACGCGGCGGAATCCTGCGCAATCGCAGTTAGAATGCCCGGTTCCCACATCACGGATTCCATCGATGAACAAGGTTTCCTTCATCACGGCCTATGCGGTTCCCCTCGTCAACGTGCAGCTGGACGAGGCCGACGCGCTGAATGCCGAACTGCGCAGCTTCTTTCTGGAGTGCGAATCGCAGGGCGAGCGCTACGCCAACCGCGAGGCCCTCGTGCAGCGCAACGCGACGCTGTTCGAGAGCGCCTTCAACCTGTTCGACTGGAAGCACCCTGCGGTGACGAAGCTGCGGGATTTCTGCCTTGCCTCGCTGTATCACAGCGTCGGCGAACTGAACGGCTACGACCAGCCGACGCTGGCGCGCCTGCACGTCGCGATGGAGTCCTGGTTCCACGTGACCCGCAAGGGCGGCTTCTTCGGTGCGCACAACCATCCGCTGCACTCCTGGTCGGGCGTGTACTGCGTCTGCCAGGAAGGCGACGAGGCCGACGAGCACAGCGGCCGCCTGACCTTCATCAGTCCCTTCGCGATGAACACCATGTTCGTCGACATGGCCTCGCACAAGCTCAAACCGCCCTTCCACACCGGCAGCTGGCCGATCCGCCTCAAGCCCGGGCAGCTGATCCTGTTCCCGTCCTGGCTGCTGCACGAAGTCACGCCGTTCAATCCCGAAGGCGACGGCCTGCGCATGACCGTGGCCTTCAATGCGCGCTTCCGCATGGATGGCGTCGAGCCGCTCAAGGTGCCGCCGGAACACGCCTGATTGCCGCTAGACTGGCCCATTGCGCTGTCGCGTTCGTGCGGCGGTGCCGATCCCACGCAGGAGTTTCTTCATGTCGCAGTCGCCGGCAGTCGATGAGCCGCTCACGCGCGCGCAAGCCTGGACCCGCTACTGGTCCAGCGGCGTGCAGCATTCATGCCCGGGCAGCTTTGCCGCCAACTACACCGGCAGGATCGGTGACTTCTGGAAGTCGGTGTTCGAGGCGCTGCCATCCGACGCCCGGGTGTTGGACGCCTGCTGCGGCAATGCGCCCATGAGCCAGATGCTGCTGGACTCCGACTACGGGGCGCGCGTCGCGCGCGTGGATGCGGTGGACGCGGCCGAGGTCGCGCCGCAGTGGCTCGATGCCGCATCGGAATCCGTGCGCGCGCGCTTCGTGTTGCACGCCGGCGCGGATGTCGCCGCGCTGCCGCTGGACGACGCCACCTTCGACCTGTGCATGAGCCAATACGGCATCGAGTACGTCGGCGAGGCGGCGTTCCGGGAGTGCGGGCGGGTGCTGCGCCCCGGCGGCCGCCTGGCCGCGGTGCTGCACCACGTCGATGCCCTGCCGGTGCGCATCGCGCACGAGGAATGCGCCCATATCGACTTTCTGCTGGAGGATGACGGGCTGCTCGCCCGCGCCCAGGCGCTGATCGAACCTCTCGCCAGCGCCGCCACCGCGGAAGGGCGCGACGCGCTCCGCTCCGACGCCGCCGCCAACGCCGCGCGCGGCGCGTTCAATGAGGCGCTGCGCGCCATCAAGGAACGCGTCGCCGGCGCGCGCTATCCGGATGCGCTGATCGAGCAGCGGGAATACCTGATGCAGCTTCTGGCCGCCGTGCCCGACATCGGCGCGCAGGCTGGCCAGCAGCATCTGGACGACATGCGCGATGCCCTGCGCGCGGCGCGCCTGCGTCAGCAGGAACTTCCGCCGGCCGCGCTCGACGAGGCCGGTGTGCGTGCCCTGGTCGATGCCTTCGGCGGCCGCATCGACCGGCTGGATCCCCTGCACTTCGAGAACGGGGAAATCGCAGGCTGGGCGCTGGTCGCGACGCGCGCCTAGGCCGACCGCCGGCAGCGCCCATGGCCAAGCAGAAATCCGCCTACGTCTGCACCCAGTGCGGTGCCACCGCCAGCAAGTGGCAGGGCCAATGCCCCGGCTGCGAGCAGTGGAACACCTTGACCGAATACGCGCTGGAAAGCGCGGCCGAAGGCAAGGCGCGCGGCGCGCGCGGCGGCTATGCGGGCGCGGGTGGCGCGGCGAAGGTGACGCGCCTGGCGGACGTGACCCAGGGCGAGGAAGTGCGCCAGTCCACCGGCATCGGCGAGCTCGATCGCGTGCTCGGCGGCGGCCTGGTGGAAGGATCGGTGGTGCTGATCGGCGGCGATCCGGGCATCGGCAAGTCCACCCTGCTGCTGCAGGCCGTCGCCGCGATGGAGCCGCGCCTGCCGGGGCTGTACGTCACCGGCGAGGAGAGCCTGGGCCAGGTGAGCGCGCGCGCCGCGCGGCTGGGCCTGGCGCTCGGCGGCCTGCGTTGCCTGACCGAGACCTGCGTCGAGCGCATCCTGCCCCAGCTCGTGCGCGAGAAGCCGCGCCTGGTGGTGATCGACTCGATCCAGACCATGTATTCCGAGCCGCTCGCGGCCGCGCCGGGTTCCGTCAGCCAGGTGCGCGAGAGCGCCGCCAAGCTGGTGCGCTATGCCAAGGAAACCGGCACCGCCGTGTTCCTCGTGGGCCATGTCACCAAGGAGGGCGGCATCGCCGGGCCGCGCGTGCTCGAACATATGGTCGATGCGGTGCTGTATTTCGAGGGCGAGAGCGGCAGCCGCTTCCGCGTGCTGCGCGCGTTCAAGAATCGCTTCGGCGCGGTCAACGAACTGGGCGTGTTCGCGATGGGCGACGCCGGCCTGCGCGAAGTGCCCAATCCCTCGGCCATCTTCCTTTCCGGCAGCAGCGAGCCGCAGCCAGGCAGCTGCGTGATGGTCACGCGCGAGGGCACCCGCCCGCTGCTGGTGGAAGTGCAGGCCCTGGTCGACCAGAGCCCGCTCGCAAACCCGCGTCGCGTCGCGCTCGGGCTGGAGCAGAACCGCTTGGCGATGCTGCTGGCGGTGATGCACCGCCACGGCGGCATCGGCGTCTACGATCAGGATGTCTACGTCAACATCGTCGGCGGCATCCGCATCCAGGAAACCGCCGCCGACCTGCCGGTGCTGCTGGCGATTCTCTCCAGTCTGCGCGGTCGCCCGCTCGAACTTCCCACCGTGGCCTTCGGCGAGGTCGGGCTTTCCGGCGAACTGCGGCCGGTGCCCAACGGCGAGGAGCGCCTGCGCGAAGCCGCCACCCACGGTTTCAGGCGTGCCATCGTGCCGCGTGCGAATGCGCCCAAGAAGCGCTTCGGGGAGATGGACGTGATCGCGGTCGAGCGCCTGGTCGATGCATTGGAAGCAACGTCGTAGGCTGACTCGAAGCGGGCGGATACCCCTCGCCGGAACGCGGTAGGGCGGAACCCACGCAGTGATTTCCGCCGTCTTGGGGCGAGCCCCCGACGCCGCACTCAGCCGCTCAGTTCAGACAGCTCGTGCCGCAGCGCGTCGACGTTGCCCAGGTTCAGCTCGATCAGGCGCTTGAGCTGGGTGAAGCTGCCCAAGTCGATCTTGCTGCAGGCAAATCCGAGCCCGGCGTCGTCGATGCGCGCCAGTTCCACGCCCATGCCGATCAGGATGCCGCCTTCCAGCCGCAGATCGAGCCGGTAGCGGTGGCCGATCGCGCCGTCCCAGCCGGGCGGTGGCTCCACCAGCACGCCGGCCAGCGACAGGTCGACCAGACGCGTGTTCCACATGGCGCTGCCCGAATACAGCCGCACGCTGCCGTCGATCGGGAAACGGTGGAAGCGCCGCTGCGCGGTTGCGAGGGCGGAAACATCGAGGCCATCGATGGATGGAGTGCTGTTCATTCGCCTCGCGCCAGGATCACTTCAAGCACGAACTTGCTGCCGAAAAAACCCAGGCCCAGCAGCGCCATCGCCACCAGGGTCAGGCGCACGGCGCGGCGCCCGCGCCAGCCGTAACGCACGCGGCCCAGCAGCAGTACGCCGAAGATCATCCAGGCCAGGAGGCTGAGCACGGTCTTGTGGACCAGGTGCTGCGCAAAGAGGTTTTCCACGAACACCACGCCGGTCAGCAGCGACAGCGTGAGCAGGGCGAATCCGACCCCGATCAGGCGGAACATCAGCGTCTCGACCAGGGTCAGCGGTGGAAAGACCTGCAGCAGCCGCCCGAGGCGACGCTGCCGCAGGCCGCGCTCCTGCGCCCACAGCATGATCGCCAGCAGCGCCGCCAGGCTCAGCGCCGCGTAGGCCAGCAGCGACAGCCAGGCGTGCAGCTGGATCTGCCAACCCATCGACGCCGCCGTCGCCGGGGCCGCGCCGTAGTGGTAGAGCAGCAGCAGCAGCGCCGCGAGCGGGTACGCCACCACGCCCAGCGCGCCGACCGGCCGGCTCAGGCTCAGCTCCGCGGTGAGCGCGGCGGTGCCGAACGCGATCAGCGACAGCGCCGCGAAGAAGTGCATGTCCGGCCCGCCGGAGGCCTGCCAGGCCATCAGGTGTGCGGCGGCGTGGCCCGCGGCCCCGAGAAGCGCGAGCCCGGCGGGAACGCGCGTGCGGACGCCGGCATCGCCCGCCAGCGCGCGCACCTGCCAGACCGCGGCGGCGAAGTAGGCGATGACGGCGGCGTAGACGGGGACCCCTGACATTCCCGAAGTTTGGCACAGCCCGCCGATGCTTGGCAGGCGTGGTGGCCGCATGCGGCGACGTGTGGTCGAATCCACGCGATATACTGGCCGGCCATCCCGCACGATTGCCGCCATGTTCGACTCCCTCAGCCAGCGTCTTTCCACCACGGTCCAGCGCCTGCGCGGGCGCGGTCGGCTGACCGAGGAGAACATCCGCGAGGCCACCCGCGAAGTGCGCGTCGCGTTGCTGGAGGCCGATGTCGCCCTGCCCGTGGTGCAGGCGCTGGTCCAGCGCATCAAGGTGCGCGCGGTCGGTCAGGAGGTGATGAAGAGCCTCACCCCCGGCCAGGCGCTCATCAAGGTGGTGCGCGACGAGCTGACCCTGGTGATGGGCGCGCAGAGCGCCGAGCTCGATCTCAACGTGCCGGCTCCGGCGGTGATCCTGATGGCCGGCCTGCAGGGCGCGGGCAAGACCACCACGGTGGGCAAGCTCGCCAAACTCCTGAAGGAGCGGCGCAAGAAGAAGGTGATGGTGGTCTCGGCCGACGTCTACCGCCCCGCCGCGATCGAGCAGCTCAAGACCCTCGCCGAACAGACCGGCGTGCTGTTCTTCCCGTCCGATCCCTCGCAGAAGCCGGTCGATATCGTCAAGGCCGCGATCAGCGATGCGAAAAAGAGCTTCGTCGACGTGCTGCTGGTCGATACCGCCGGACGCCTCGCCATCGACGAAGCGATGATGGCCGAGATCAAGGCCTTGCATCAGGCCGTCGATCCGGTCGAAACGCTGTTCGTGGTCGATTCCATGACCGGCCAGGACGCCGCCGTCACCGCCAAGGCGTTTTCCGAGGCGCTGCCGCTGACGGGCGTGGTGCTCACCAAGACCGACGGCGACGCGCGCGGCGGCGCGGCCCTGAGCGTGCGCTACATCACCGGCAAGCCGATCAAGTTCATCGGCACCTCGGAAAAAATGGACGGGCTGGACGTGTTCCACCCCGACCGCATCGCCAGCCGCATCCTCGACATGGGCGACGTGCTCTCGCTGGTGGAGCAGGTCGAGCGCGACGTCGATCAGGAGAAGGCCGCCAAGCTCGCCGAGAAGGTCGCCAAGGGCAAGAAGTTCAACCTCAACGACATGCGCGACCAGCTCGAGCAGATGCAGAACATGGGCGGCATCCACGCCCTGATGGACAAGCTGCCGGGCATGGGCCAGATGCCGGACAACGTCAAGAACCAGGTCACCGGCAAGGAAGTGCCGCGCATGATCGCCATCATCAACTCGATGACCCAGAAGGAGCGCCGCAATCCGGCCCTGCTCAACGGCTCGCGCCGCGCGCGCGTGGCCAGGGGGTCGGGTACCAGCCCGGCGCAGGTCAATCAGCTGCTCAAGCAGTACCAGAACATGGAAAAGATGATGTCCAAGCTTTCCATGGGCGGCATCAAGGGCATGATGCGCGGCATGAAGGGCCTGATGGGCGGGCGCGGCGGCTTCCCGATGCGCTGAGGCGCGCACCGCTGCGCAGGCGGGAAAGCCCGGAGCGCAGGCAGGCCGATCTTCGCGGCGTCATCGTCCCGAGCTGGCCGCGGGCCGCGCCTCGCGCCGCTCCATCCACCATGCCAGCGTTGCCAGAGCGAGCCAGCCGGCCAGCCACGGCCAGGGCGATCCGCGCGGCCCGGGCTGCGGTGCGACGGATTTCGCGTTGCCCTGGGATGAAAGCGCCGCCAGCGCCGTTGTCGCGTCGTGCCGACGCTGCGCCTGCAAGGCCCGCCCCGCCGCGGCGGGCAGCACCGCGAACGGAACCTCGGCCTCGCCGTCGCGCAGCCGATGCCAGCCCTCGCGCGCTGGCCAGAACGCGGCGCAGCGCCGCGAGCCTGTCGCCGGGTCGATCGCAAGCCCGATCACCTCGCCCGCAGGATCGATTACCTGCGCACCGTCCGCGAGCCCGCACAGCGCGATGCGCTCGCCGGGCCACAGCGGCTGCGTGATGTCGACCCGGGCGGGAGCCTCTGTGGCACGCGCGAGGGTGGCGAATACACCGGCCCACAGCGTGCCGTGGCGTTCGCGATGGCCCGTCAGCACCAGGCGATAGCTGTCGACCAGGCTGATCAGGCCGAGCCGCCCGCGCCCGCGCGCGCGCCAGTGGCCGAGCGCCTCGCCGCGCGAATCGCGCAGCAGGAGCGCGGCGTCTTCGCCGCGGACGGAGATCGCGATGCGGGTCAGCACCGGCAGCGCGCCGGCGTCCTCCTCGTCGCGCGACGGCAGGTGCGCGGCCACGGGGTCGGTACCGCCTTCGAGTTCAAGGCCCCAGTCGCGCAGGCGCGCACTCGCCCGTGCGGCGGGCGGCGCGTCGATCCGGACCAGCACGCCCAGTCCCGCATCCAGCGCCGCACCCAGCGCCGCGAACGTCGCCGCGTCCAGCGCAGCGAGGCTGCGTGCGTCCAGCACCACCAGGTCGACGGAGCCCAGCGCCGCCGCATCGAGCGCCGGCAGCGCATCGCCCAGCGTCATCCCGGCTCCGGTGCCGATGCGGGTGCGCAGCGCCGCGCCGCTGTCGCTCGCCCAGCGGCGCAGGTACTTCAGCTCGGCATTGGGCGCGCCGCCCAGCACCAGGACGCGCGGCGGCGCGGGCGCATCCACGCGGATCGGCAGCGGCAGGCGCTCGCGCTCGCTGCCATCCCCGGCGGCGAGCCGCAGGGCGAAACGGGCGAGGCCGGCGGCGCGCGCGGTGCCCGCCAGCGCGAAGCGGCCGCTCGCGTCGGCGCGTGCCTGCGCTACGGGTTCGCCGGCCGGATCGAGCAGGCTCACCCGTGCGTTCGGGACGCCGGCCACGCGCCCGTGCAGGGCGAAGCCGTTGCCTGCCGCCACCCGCGACGGGGCGTGGAGTTCGACCAGGCCCTGAGCCGGCGCGTCGCCGCCCAGGACGATGGCAAGCTCGCGCGCGGCCTCGATGTCGCGCGCTGGCAGGCCCTCGCCACGCACGCGCAGCGATGTCACCTGCGGATGGCGGCGCAGCGCGGTGGCCAGATCGGGCACGCGCTCGGCGGCAATGTCCGATGGGGCTTCGGGCAGGGCGATGCGCGGCAGCGTGCGATCCTCGGCAAGGTCGGTGGCGCGCGCGGTGAACACCAGCAGCGACGCCTCGGGCAGCGCCGCGCGCGGCGGAAACAGGCCGAAGAACAGCAGCGCCGCCAGCGCTGGCTGGAGCAGGAGCCGCAGCGCGAAGCGGAGGTGCGTGCCCGCGAGTTCGCCGCGCGTGCGCCGCCGCATCAGCCGCAGCCACGACGCGAGCACCGCAAGCGCCAGCGCGATGCTCGTCAGCACGGGTGGCGATGCGCCGATCATTCGGTTTCCCCGGTGCGCAGCGCATCGAGATAGCGCGCGCCGGCCGCATCGTGCGCGGGGCGGCGCGACACGGCCGCAGGCGGCGCATCCAGCAGCGGCCAGAGCGCCGCGCGCAGGGCGCGGCGGCAGTCGCGGCAGCCCGGCTGGCGCGCCGCGGCGTCGAGCGCCTCCTGCAGCACAAGCGGGTCGGCCGCGCGCCCGGACTGCGCCGCCAGCGCAGCGCGCAGGCGCTGGAGCAGCGTCGGGTCGAGGGGAGCTGTATCCATGTCGCCCAGCACGCGCCAGAGCGCGGGCAGATCGTCGGGTTCGAGCTGCGCCGGGCGCAGCGGGTCGGGGCGCGATGCCAGACCGTCGCGGGTGCCGCCCAGCCGCCGGGCTTCGTCGATCGGCGGCAGGTCCGTGCCGAGCCGGGGCAGGTAGATGCGGTCGGCCTGCTGCACCTCCTTGATGAGATCGAGCGCGCGGTAGGCGTGCGGCAGCGCGGCCTGCGGTTGCGCCTGGCGCAGGCCCAGTTCGGACTGCCACATCTGCCCCAGCGCCTTGCGCAGCACCTCCCGGGTGCGCGCATCGAGCAGGGTCGCAGCCTCGGGGATGTCGTGGCTGTGGCCGAAGCTGGCGATGAGGTCCATGTCCTGGCCGAAGCTTTCGGGATGCGCCTCGCGGGCATGATCGTGGTCGTCGTGTCCCCCGGCATCGTCGTGGTCATCGCCGTCTTCCGACGGCCCGGTGGCAAGCCCGCCGGGTGCGCCTTCGGATTCCTCGCCCAGGAACTGGCCGTAGCGCAGCCGCAGGATGCGCTGATCGACGCCCAGCGCATCGGCGCGACGGGCAAAGGCACCCGCCTCCAGCGCCGGCTTCTCGCGCAGCAGCGCCTCGGCGTCGAGGATGATCTGGCGCTGGCTGCGGAAATAGGCCGGCAGCACGCGCTGGACGGCCGCTTCAAGATCGCCCGATCCGGCATCGCCCGCATTTGACCAGCGCAGGATCAGGCTGGCGCTGCGCGCCTCCTGCGGCACCGGCGTGCGGGTGTCGCGCACCGCGAGCTGGACGATGAGGTCATCGCCGGGTGCGTAGTCCAGGCCGGCGAGATCGAGCGCGTGCGCATAGCGCCGGCGCGCGGGCTCGCCCTCGCCGCGCAGGCGCAGGGTTCGTTCGGAGACGCCGATGTTCTCGCCGCTGCCCTGGGTGTGGGTGATGCGCAGGCTGGCAAATCCGGCCAGCGCATGGTCGTCGCTGGCCTCGAAGGCCACCGACCAGCGCCGCTGGCCGGGTGCGGCCTGGCTCAGGCCGTGCTCGGGTGCGAGCACGCGAATCTGCGGCGGCTGGTCGGCAATCGCGTCGAGGCGCGCGGGCGCATCGCCCAGCGCCACGCCGTCCGCCTCGATGCGGTAGAGCACGGAGCGATCCAGCCCCAGCTCGGCCAGCCACAGATCGCCCTCCTGCGCGAGCGCGACGCGGCGGCCGTCGAGCAGGAGCAGCGCCGCCTCGCGGGGCGGAGAGGAAAACCGCAGCCGCCAGCGCAGCCGCGAATCCTGCGGTGCGCGCAGCGACAGCGTGGCGCTCGCTGTCGGCGGCAGGCCGGTGTAGGGCGGTGGCGTGATTTCGACGGTGGTGTCGGTGAGGCGCAGCGGGCCGATATCGACGGCGACGGTGCGGGCGACTGGCTCGGGCGCGGCCGGCGGTGCCGGCCAGAGCCCCGCAGCGAGCGCGCAGCCCGCGGCCAGAGCGAACGAACATGCCAGCACGCCGGTGGGCCAGGGCGCGCGCAGGTCCGCCGGCCGCGCTTGCAGGCGGTCCAGCAAGCGCTGGCGCTGGAGCCGCTGGAGCGCCGACGGCGCGGCGTCGGGCAGCAGCAGGTCGGCGCTGTCGTCCAGATCCGGCCGCGCGGCGTCGAGCGCGCGCACCAGCCAGCGCGCATCGCGCCGTCGCCATCGCGCGATCACGAGAGCGCCCAACAGCAAGGCGAGCGTGGCCAGCGCCAGGCCCGCCGCGCGGCTTCCGCCCAGGCGCGCGGCAAGCAGGGTGATGGCCGCGAGCCACGGCAGGCCGAAGGCGAGCGTGATCGCGGCATCGCGACGGCGTGCCGCCAGCCAGCTGCGGCGCGGCAGCGCGTTCAAGCGGCGCTCCTTCGCGGCAGGCGCACGGCCAGCCAGCGCTCTGCGCCGAACGCCAGCGCGATCAGGAGCGCCAGCCACGGGCGCAGGTCGCGCGGGGATTCCGGCCACCGCGCGGCACCGTCGAGCGGACGCCAGGCGCGGGCGTCGGCGCGCGCCGGTTCCGGTGCCGATCCCTGCAAAAGCGCGCGCAGCCGCTGCGGAAAATCGGCTTCGAGCAGGGCCGGAAACACCTGCGGATCCAGTGCGCGGGTGAAACGCAGCGCGCGGCCGCGTCCGAAAGCCGCGCCTTCGGCCAGGCTCGCCCCGTCCGCGTCGCGCCAGAGCGCAACCGCATCCACGCCGGCGGGAAGCGGCGAATCGGCCGCCAGCAGAGCGGTGCCGCCTTCGGCGATTCGGGTTTGCAGCGCCTCGGGCAGCGCGCCTTCCGCCAGCCAGGCGACGAACCCCGTGCGGTCGGCGGGCAGGGCGGCGTCGGGCGCGTGCGTGGGGATGGGCGCGTCCGAGCCGCCCCATGCGGATGCGGCGGCCTGCAGGTAGCGCGCACCTGCCGCGTGCGCGGCGTCGGCAATCACGTGCAGCGCGGGTGGTCCGGGTTCGGGCGGCGGGCGGACGCCGGGCGGCGAGCCCGGCGCGATGCGCCAGTCCAGCGTGCGCGACAGCCGTGGAATCTGCGCGTCCGCGCCGTCGAAGATCGGCGTGGCCAGCACGATCAGCGGCGCGGCGGCATCGAGCTCGGCATCGAGCTGGCGCAGCAGGCTGGCGACGGGCTGCGGCGCGTTCGGCGCGCCGTCTCCCAGCGCCGGAAAACCTTCCGCCAGCCAGTGCAGGCGGGCCCTGGCCGGCAGCGCCTGCGCGGTCAGGGATGCCGCGGAAACGCCCGGCATCACGGCAACGAAGGGGCGCGCGTCGCCGGCACCCGACAGCGCCGGCTGCGCCAGCCACAGCGCGATCAGCGCGAGCAGAACGAGGCGTGCGGCGAGCAGCGCGCGTTCCTCCAGCCGCAGCCGCCGGCGCGGGCGCGCCTCGGGCGCAAGCCAGCGCAGCGCGGCAAAGTCGATGCGCCGGTGCACGTCGCGGCGCGCCAGGTGGATCAGGACCGGCAGCGCCAGCGCGGTCAGCGCCGCCAGCGCGCCGGGCAGCAGCAGCGCGAGACTCACGCCGGCGCTCCCGGCGCGAGGATGCGGTGCAGCACCCGGTCGGGCGGTTCGTCGAGCGCGCCGCGCGCGCGTGCGATGCCGGCGGCGTCCAGGCGGGCGTCGAGCGCGCGCAGCGCGGCGCTGAACCGCTCCAGATAACCGTCGCGCATGGCGCGGGCATCGCCCTGGATTTCGGCACCGGTTTCCGCGTCGTGGAACAGGAAGCTGCCGTCGAAGGGAAAGTCGCGCTCTTCGGCGGTAAGGAGCTGGATCGTGCGGACCTCGCGACCGGCGGCGGCGAGGCGTTCGGCCAGCGCCACCGCCGCCTCGTCGAACAGATCGCCGATCAGGATCACCAGATCGCCCGCGCGGGTGCGTTCCCACAGCGGTGCCAGCCGGGCCCGGGCTGGGAAATGCCCGCCGCACTCCAGCGCCTGGAGCGCCAGCCACAGGCCGTTGTGCGCACGGGTGCCGGCGCGCGGCGGCAGCATCCGCAAATCGGTCGCGTGCAGACCGACAAGGCCGACGCGGTCGCCCTGACGCAGCGCGATTTCCGCGATGCAGGCGGCGATCAGGCGCGCGCCGTCGAGGCGGCTCCACTCCGGGCGCGCGCGGTCGGACTGCGCCATCGACGCCGAACCGTCGACCAGCAGCCACAGCGTGAGCGGACTTTCGCGTTCGGCTTCGCGCACGAAAAAGCGGTCCGAGCGCGCATAGAGCTTCCAGTCGACCTGGCGCAGCGCATCGCCGGGCTCATAGCCGCGATACTGCACGAACTCCAGCCCTGCACCGCGGGTGTGGCTGGCGTGCTGGCCGATGCCGCCGGCACCCGTCGAACGCGCCGCCGCCAGCCGCAGGTTCTTCAGCCGGCTCAGGACATCGGGCGGGATCAGTGCATGCGCCACGGCGCGCGGCTCAAGGCGCGGGATACGGCACGGCCCGCAGCAGCGCGGCGATCACCTCGTCCGCCGACTTGCCTTCGGCCTCGGCCGCGAACGACAGCAGCAGGCGGTGGCGCATCACCGGCGCGGCCAGCGCGGCAGCATCCTCGCGCGTGGCGGCGAGGCGTCCGTGCAGCAGGGCGCGGGCCTTGCTGGCCAGCACCAGCGACTGCCCGGCGCGCGGGCCGGCACCCCAGCGCACGTAGCCGCGCACCTCGGGCGGTGCCAGCGGGTCGTCGGGGCGGCTGGCGCGCACCAGCCGGGTGATCCAGGTGAGCAGGTCATCACCGACGTGGATCTCGCGCACCAGCGCCTGCGCCGCGAGCACATCGTCGGCACCCATCACCCGCGGCACCAGCGCGGCCGGGCCGCCCGTGGTCTGGCGCAGGATCTCGCGTTCATCGTCCTCGTCGGGATAGGACACCATCACGTGCAGCAGGAAGCGATCGAGCTGGGCTTCCGGCAGGGGATAGGTGCCGGCCTGTTCGAGCGGATTCTGGGTCGCCAGTACGAAGAACGGCGCGGGCAGGGCATAGGTGGTGCCGGCATAGCTCACGGTGCGCTCGGCCATGGCCTCCAGCAGCGCGGCCTGGGTCTTGGGCGGGGTGCGGTTGAGCTCGTCGGCCAGCAGCAGGTGGGTGAAGACCGGTCCTTTCTGGAAGCGGAACTGGCGGTGCCCGGTGCCGCGGTCCTCCTCCAGCAGCTCCGCGCCGAGGATGTCGCTGGGCATGAGGTCGGGGGTGAACTGCACGCGGCGGAAGTCCAGTTCCAGCGCCTGCGCCAGCGAGCGCACCAGCAGGGTCTTGCCCAGCCCCGGCACGCCTTCGATCAGGCAGTGGCCGCCGGCCAGGAGCGCGATCAGGAGCTGTTCGACCACGGCCTCCTGACCGACCACGGCGGTGGCGATGGCGCGACGCAGGGTGTCGAGGCGCTCGATCCGTTGCGACACGGCAGCTTCGTTCTCGGGAATTTGCATGGAGGTTTCAGGCCATCAGTGCGTACATGATGATGTTGACGCCGAACCGGGTGTTGTCTTCGGCGAGGAAGCGCTTGTTGCGCCAGTCGTAGTCCCACTCGCAGCCGTAGTCCTTGTTGCTGTAGAGCACGCCCAGGCGGCCGTCGACCTCGATGCCCTTGAGGTAGTCGTGCACCAGGTCGTCGCCCCAGCCGTTGAGCTCGAAGCTGGTGGCCGGTGGTCCATCGGGGAAGCGGAAGAAGCTGGAGTAGATCGGGTGATTGTTGGACAGCTTGCGCAGCGCCTTGGGTCCGAAGATCGAGGCCATCTGCGCCTCGAAGGAGCGCGCGAACAGGCCGTCGATGTCGTGGTTGCAGTCATCCACGAAGACGAAGCCGCCGTTTTTCACGTAGTGCTCGAAATTGCGGCGCTCTTCGGGATTGAACTCGACCAGGGTGTGACCGGCGAGGTAGCAGAACGGCGCGGTCAGCATGCGCGGGTCCGACAGCGCCACCACGTGCTCGACTGGATCGATTCGCAGGTGGGTGTAGTCGATCAGCGATGTGATGAGGTTGGAGGGCATGCGCGCGTCCACGTCCCAGTCGCCCGAGTCGTAGCGCAGGCGGGTGAAGTGGAAGTCATACGGGCCGGCGCCAGCGCCGCCCCGGGGATTGGGGATTGGAGATTGGGGATTGGCACTGGCGCTGACCCACGGGGCCAGCGCCAGTGCCGCGCCTCCGGCCAGCAGTCCGCGCAGGAACTGCGCGCGACTCATCACGGGAGCTTTTGACGGGCGGGTGGAGCGAACCAAGGGCGGGCGGCCTGGAGGTGTGGTGCGGGTGCGGCGCACGGGCGCTGCGAAGGCCAGACAGTACCATCACCGCGGGCGTCGTCGCCTCGTCGCGTCGAAGCGCGCATCATGCAATACCATGGGCTTCATGACGCGACGCGGAGATGCCACGCTGTCCAGCCAACGCGCCACGGGAACGGTGACCAGGATTCGTGGCGACGTCGTGGACGTGCGCTTCCCCGGCACCGTGCCGCGCATCCAGGACATGCTGCATGCAGGCGCCCTGCGGTTGGAAGTGGCCAGCCTCCTGGGTCAGGACACGGTGCGCTGCATCGCGCTGGCACCGGTGCGCGGCCTGGGTCTGGGGGCCGAAGTGACGGCCAGCGGCGCGCCGATCGAGGTGCCGGTGGGCGAGGCCGTGCTGGGCCGGATGCTGAACCTCTTTGGCGAGCCGATCGACGGCGGGCCGGCGCTGCAAACCGGGCAGCGTCGCCCGATCCACCGCCCGCCGCCACCGCTGGAAGAACGCGTGGTGCGCGGCGCGGTGCTGGAAACCGGCATCAAGGCGCTCGACCTGCTTTCCCCGATCGAGCGCGGCGGCAAGACCGGCCTGTTCGGCGGTGCCGGCGTCGGCAAGACGGTGCTGATCAACGAGCTGATCCACAACACCGTCAGCCACCACCACGGGGTGAGCCTGTTCTGCGGCATCGGCGAGCGCTCGCGCGAGGCCGAAGAGCTGTACCGCGAGATGGCCGAAGCCGGCGTGCGCGACCAGACGGTGATGCTGTTCGGCCAGATGAACGAGGCCCCGGGGGTGCGCTTCCTGGTGGGCAAGGCCGCGCTGACCATGGCCGAATATTTCCGCGACGAGCTTCGGCAGGACGTGCTGCTGCTGATGGACAACGTGTTCCGCTTCGTCCAGGCCGGGGCCGAGGTGTCGGGCCTCCTCGGCCGCATGCCCTCGCGCGTGGGCTACCAGCCCACCCTGGCGACGGAGCTGGCCAGCCTGCAGGAACGCATCACCTCGACCCGCAACGGCGCGATCACCTCGGTACAGGCGGTCTACGTGCCGGCCGACGACTTCACCGACCCGGCCGCCGTGCACATCTTCTCGCATCTTTCCGCCTCGGTGGTGCTCTCGCGCAAGCGCGCCAGCGAGGGCCTGTACCCGGCGGTCGACCCGCTCGCCTCCAGCTCGGTGATGCTGACCCCGGCCGTGGTCGGGCAGCGCCACTACGACATCGCCCGCGCGGTGCGCCGCAACCTGGCCGAATACGAGGAACTGCGCGACATCATCGCGATGCTGGGCATGGAGGAGCTTTCCGCCGCCGATCGCGCGGTGGTGGCGCGGGCGCGCCGTCTCGAACGCTTCTTGACCCAGCCCTTCCATGCCGCCGAATCCTTCAGCGCGACGCCGGGGCACCGCGTGTCGATCGAGCAGACCCTGGCCGGCTGCGAGGCGATACTGGATCGCAGCCACTTCGATGACAGCGAAATGGACTACTACATGATCGGTGCCCTGCCGTTGGCATGGAGCGCGGCGTGAGCGCCGCCGGCGACATGCGGCTCAGCCTGCGGGTGCCGACCCGGACGGTGTTCGAAGCGTCGGCGCGCAGCGTGTTCGCGGTGGCCGAGAACGGTGCCTTCGGCCTGCTTCCCCGGCACGCGGACCACGTCGCGCCGCTGGTGCCCTCGGTGCTGGTCGTGACCGGCACGGACGGGCGCGAGTATTTCTTCGGGATCGATCATGGCCTGCTGGTGAAACACGGGGCGCGGGTCGAGGTCGTGGTGCGGCGCGCGGTGCGCGGCGAGGATCTGGCCAGCCTGTCGGACACCATCGACGCGGCTTTGCTGGAGATGGACGAGGCCGAGCGCGAGGCGCGCACCGCGATGTCGCGCCTGGAGGTGGGCATCGTGCGGCAGTTTGCCGAACTGCGGAAGCCGGCGGCATGAGCGACATGGACCGCGCCACCGCCGACCGCATCCGCGCGCGTGCCGAACGCATGCGGCGCAGCCGCGCCCGCCGGCCCTGGAGCCCGCTGCGCGGACTGAGTGCCTTCGGCGCGATCGGCTGGTCGGTGGCGCTGCCGACCGTGCTGGGCGCATTGCTCGGACTGTGGCTGGAGCGGGTCGCGCCGCAGCCATTTTCCTGGCCGCTGGCGCTGATCCTGGGCGGCCTGGTGGTCGGCGTCCTCGTGGCCTGGGAGTGGGTCGCGCGGGAACAGCAGGGCGCGCGCGAGGACGAGGTGCCCGAAGAACCGGAGACAGGCGATGAATGACGCCATGACAGCCCTTGACGGTGTGGCCCTGCTGGCCGGCTTCGGCGTGGGGCTTGCGGTCAGCGCGCTGTTCTTCGCGGGACTGGCCTGGGGCATGCACAAGGCGCTGGGCTCGGCCCGGCCCGGCCCGATACTGCTGGCCAGCTTCCTGCTGCGCGTGGCCCTGCTGCTGGGCGTGGGTTTCGCGCTGGCGCGCTGGTTGCAGCCGCTGTCGTGCTGGATCGGCTACATGGCGGCGTTCTTCGCGGCGCGCGCGGTGGCGGTGCGCCGCGCCCGCACGCCGCGGCCTTCCGCCACGGAGGGCCGCTGAATGGAGCTGACGCCCGATACCGTGGTGCTGTGGCAGTACCGGGGCCTGCGCCTCAACGCCACCATCGTCAACACCTGGATCGTCATGGCGGCGCTGACCCTGGCGTCCTGGCGGATCACGCGCAGGCTGCGTCCGGACGTGCCGCCGGGCCGCTGGCGCACCCTGGCCGAAACCATCGTGGTGATGATCGAGGACCAGATCCGCGCCATCACGCCCTATTCGGTACGCCCGATAATGCACCTGACCGGCAGCGTGTTCCTGTTCATCGCCACCGCCAGCCTGCTGGGCGTGGTGCCGGGCTTCCGTTCGCCCACCGGTTCGTTGTCCACCACGCTCGCGCTGACCCTGGTGGTGCTGTTCGCCGTGCCGGCCTTCGGCATCGCGCACGGTGGCTGGCGCGCCTATCTCGGCAGCTTCATCCAGCCCTCGTTCCTGCTGCTGCCGATGAACCTCCTGGGCGAGGTGTCCAAAGTGATCTCGCTGTCGATTCGCCTCTACGGCAACGTGATGAGCGGCGCGGTGATCGTGGCCATCCTGCTCGGCATCGCGCCCTTCTTCTTTCCCGTGGTCATGGACCTGTTCGGCCTGCTGATCGGCATGGTCCAGGCCTACATCTTCGCCGTGCTGGCCACGGTCTACATTTCCGCGGCGATGAGCCAGCCGCGTACCAAACCCCTGCCGGAGGATTCCCGATGAGTGAACTGAGCCTGGTGGCACTGGTGTCCATCCTGACCGCGGGCCTGACCGTGGCGATCGGTTCGTTCGGTGCCGCCCTGGGCGAAGGCCGCGCCGCCGCCGCCGCGATGGGTGCCATCGCCCAGCAGCCCGATGCCGCCCCGACGCTGTCGCGCACCCTGTTCGTCAGCCTGGCGATGGTGGAATCCTCGGGCATCTACTGCTTCGTGGTGGCGCTGATCCTCATTTTCGCCAACCCGTTCTGGAACGCGGTCAGCGCCAGCGTCGGCGGCTAGCCACCATGTCGATCGACTGGGTCACCGTGGTCGCGCAGGTCGCCAACTTCCTGCTGCTGGTGTGGCTGCTGCGGCGCTTTCTCTATCGCCCGATCCTCGCCGGCATCGACCAGCGCGAGGCCGAGATCGCCCGCCGCATGGCCGCCGCCGAGGAGGCCCGCGCCGAGGCGCAGGCCGCCGAGGCGCGCTTCCTGGCGCAGTACGAGCAAAGCGTGGCCGAGCAGGATGACAGGATCGCCCACGCGCTGGCCGCGACCGAGGGCGCACGCGCGCAGCTCATGCAGCACGCGCGCGAGCAGCTCGAACAGGAGCGCAGCGAGTGGCAGCGGCATCTGGAGCGCGAGCGCCGGGAGTTCATGGCGGATCTGCAGGAGGCCGGTGCGCTGGTGCTGTCGCAGCTGGCGCGCCGCGTGCTCAAGGACCTTGCCGACGAAACCCTCGAGGCCGGCATCGTGCGCCACATCGGCCGCAGGCTGGAACCGATGGCCGATGAACTTGTGGCGGCAGCCGGTGCCAGCCGGCAGGCCACCGTGACCAGCCGCGAGGCGCTTGCCACGCCGCTGCAGGACGACCTGCAGGCGGATCTGGCGGCGCTGTTTCCCGGCATCCGGGTGCGGTTCTCGGTCGATGCCGGGCAGTCGCCTGGCGTCGTGATGCAGATCGGCGGCGCCCGCGTCGAGTGGACGATCGCCAGCTACATGGATGAGTTCGAGCGGCTGTTCGCGCAGGATCCGGACGCCCGTGCGGTGCTGCTTCCGGACGATCATGAGCACTGAGGCACGGCCCGGCGGCAGCGACCCGCGTGCCGCCGGCGAGTCCGCGTTCGCGGCCTGGGAAGCGCGCCTGTGGGCGACACCTGCGCCCGCGCCGATCATGGTCGAAACCGGCATCGTCACCGACGTGGGCGACGGCGTGGCGATCGTCTCGGGTCTGGCGCGCGCGCTGTCCGATGAGCTGGTGGTGTTCGCCAGCGGCGTGCGCGGGCTGGTGCTGGATCTGGAGCCCGATCGCCTCGGCGTGGTGCTGCTCGGGCCGGCGGAGTCGATCCGCCTGGGCGAAGCCGTGTACCGCACCCGCAAGGTGGTCAGCGTGCCGGTGGGCGAGCGCCTGCTCGGCCGGGTGGTCGATGCGCTGGGCCGGCCGCGCGATGGCAGGGAGCCCGTCGTGGCGGTGGCGCAGCATGCGGTAGAGGCCGAGGCACCGGGGATTCTGGAGCGCCAGCCGGTCGCAAGGCCGCTTGCCACGGGCATCAAGGTGGTCGATGCCATGATCCCGGTGGGCCTGGGCCAGCGTCAGCTCATCATCGGCGACCGCCAGACCGGCAAGACCTCGCTGGCCATCGACACCTTGCTGAACCAGCGACGCTCGGACCTGATCTGCGTCTACTGTGCCATCGGCCAGCGCGGCGATGCGGTGGCGCGCGTGATCCACGCGCTGGACGAGGGCGGCATGCTGGGCCGCTGCATCATCGTCAGCAGCGGCGACGAGGAAGCCCCCGGCCTGTCCCACATCGCGCCCTATGCCGCGATGACCATGGCCGAGTATTTCGCTGCCCAGGGCGGCGACGTGCTGGTCGTATTCGACGACATGACCCACCACGCGCGCGCCTACCGCGAGCTGTCGCTGCTGCTGCGCCGCCCGCCCGGGCGTGAGGCGTTCCCCGGCGACATCTTCCATGTGCATGCGCGCCTGCTCGAGCGCGCCGGGCAGTTCCATGCCGATCGCGGGGGTGGGTCGATCACCGCCCTGCCGGTGGTCGAGACCGAAGCGGAGAATCTTTCCGCCTATATCCCGACCAACCTGATCTCGATCACCGACGGACAGATCTACCTCTCGCCGCGGCTGGTGCGCAAGAACCAGTTTCCGGCCGCGGATCCGGGCCTGTCGGTGTCGCGCGTGGGCGGCAAGGCGCAGAACCGCGCGCTGCGCGCGGTGGCCGGCAACCTGCGCGTGATGCTGGCGCAGTTCGAGGAACTGGAAGAGTTCGCGCGCTTCGGCACCCGCCTGGACGACACGGTCCGCGCGCGCCTTGCGCGCGGTGCCAGCGTGCGCGCCGCGCTGCGCCAGGCCGAGCGCGATCCGATGCCGGCGCTGGAGCAGGTCGCGGTGCTGATCGCCGCGATGGAGGGCCTGCTCGACGGCATCGCCGAGGGGCGCATCATCGACGCCATGCGTCGGGTGCGCCGCGCCGCGCGCGATGCGCTGGATGATGTCGCGCAGCGCATTGAAGGCAATCTGGCGCTGGGCAAGGCCGAGCAGGATCGCATCGTCGACGTCGCGCGCGCAGCCCTCGACGCCGGATCGGAGGGCGCTGCGCGCCAGCGCGCGGCGGGGCGTGGATGACCCAGGGCCTGGAGCAGCTCGTCCAGCAGGAGAAGGTGCTTTCCAGCATCCGCGGCATCGTGGGCACGATGAAGGCGCTCGCCGCGATCAACGTCGGGCCCTACGAACGCGCCGCACAGGCCATCGGGGCCTACCATCGCACCATTCTGCAGGGGTTTTCCGCCTTCGCCTTCCGCATGCGCGGCCGGGCGCAGTTGGACCTGCCGCGGGTGACGCGCCGGGTGATCGTCGCCTTCGGTTCGGACCACGGCTTCTGCGGCAACTACAACGAACAGGTCGCGCGCGTGCTGTTGCCGCACGTCCCGCAGAACAATAGACACAAGGCCCTGCTGATCTGCGTCGGTGCCCGGCTTGCGCGGGCGCTGGAGGATGTCGGGCTGGCGGTCGACCAGCGCCTCACCCCGCCGGCCTCGGTGGAGGGCATTGGACGACTTTCCGGCGAGATCGTCATGCGGGTGGAGCGCTTCAGCGGCGGCCCGCTGGCGGAACTGGGCGTGCGGCTGGCGTGGACGCGACGCATCGAAGGCGGGGCGCGCGAGGCGGCGACCACCGTCCTCCTGCCGCTGGATCCGGCGCTGCTCCAGCCGCCGATGCGCTGGGCATCGCCGGCGCTACCCGACTTCAGCATGGAACCTGGCGTCATGCTTTCGGCGCTGGTACGCAACCACATCTTCGCCAGCGTGTTTCGCGCCTCGGCCGAGGCGATGGTGACCGAAAACGCGGCGCGCCTGGCGCTGATGCAGCAGGCCGAGCAGTCCGTCGGCGAGCGCCTGGAAGGCGTGCGGCGCGAACTGGCCGGAGTCCGCCAGGACGAAATCACCCACGAACTGATGGACATCGTGATCGGCCATCTGGGTGAGGGTTCGGACGCGCCGCGCCGGTAGGTCGGGGCTACGCCCCGACGGGAGGTTTCCGCACACCGGTACGCCAACGTCGGCCGCGTAGGGCCGACCTACGCCCCCGACGGGAGGTTTCCGCACACCGGCACGCCAACGTCGGCCGCATAGGGCCGACCTACGCCCCCGACGGGAGGTTTCCGCACACCGGCACGCCAACGTCGGTCGCGTAGGTCGGGGCTACGCCCCCGACGGAAGGCTACGCCCCGACGGAAGGCTAAACAGCATCCGAGAGCGAGGTGAAGGTGAAATCGCGCAGGCGCATCGGCGGCAGCACCATGGCGATCGGGGATTCGTCGCCCTGCACGCGCATCGGCTTGCCCAGTTCGTCGATGTTGTTGAGCATGATCACCGGCGACTCGTTGAAGCGGAAGTTCTTCACCGGGTACTTGATCTCGCCGTCCTCGATGTAGAAGGTGCCGTCGCGGGTGAGTCCGGTGAGAAGGACCGTCTGCGGATCGACCATGCGGATGTACCAGGTGCGCGTCACCAGCAGGCCTTTCTTCGTGCCCTTGACCAGCTCGGCGGTGGACTTGCTGCCGCCGGCCATCAGGAGGTTGCCGGGCATGGCGGTGGCGTCCTTGCCCTGCTTCTGCGCCCAGTAGGGCGAATAGTTGAGAAAGGCGACCCTGCCATCCTTGATGATCTCGGCGCGCCGGCGCGGCAGGCCCATCATGTCCCAGGGCAGGGTGGGCGTATCGGCGTCCCAGGGGTCGGTGATGATGTTCACCTGCCTGTCGAAGAGCTGTTCGCCGACGCGGTTGCCGCCGCCTTTCTTCGACAGGAAGCTGCGTCCTTCGTCGGCGCTGCGGGCGTCGAAGAAGAACATCATGAAGCCGACCAGCCCGGCCACGGCGGCAGGTTCCAGCACCACGGTGTACTTGCCCGGCTCCAGCGCGCGCGCCTCGGTCGATTCGACGGCCTTGCGCATGGCGACCTGGATGTCGTCTTCGGGCTTGAAGGCCGAGGCGTCTTTCAGGCTGCGGCCCACCCAGCCCGAGCCGCGCCCGTCCTCGGTGCGCACGGTGCAGGTGTAGCTGAACGAGGTGGCCTTCTGGTAGCCGAAGTTGCCCTTGCTGTTGGCGATGGCGGAAAAACTCCGGCCATCTTCCAGAAAACCCGCCGCCACCAGACCCTTTTCCTTGCAGGGGCCTATCGACTTGGCCGCCACCTCGGCGCGGAACTCGGGCGTGATCGCGGCGGTGGATTCGCTGAAGGTGGCGCTGGCCTTGTATTCCTGCTTGTCGATCGCCGGCATGAACTCGGGATTTTCCGGTGCCAGCCTTGCCAGCTCCTCGGCGTGGCGCACCACGCGCTCGAGCGAGGCGTCGTCGAACTGGTTGATGCTGGCCATGCCGGTGCGCTTGCCGAACGCCACCATCACGTTCAGTTCGGCGTTGTCGATGATGCCGCTGGTGGAAACGCTGTTGAGCGCGAAGCGGATGTTGCCCGCGACTTCGCCATTCAGTGTGGCCGAGCACTCGTCGGCCTTCGACAGCTTGATGACCTTGTCGAGGATCGCGCGGCTCTGTTCTTCGGTAAGGATGCTCATGGGGTATTCCTCCGGTCCGGGTCAGCCGAGCGAGCGCGCGGTGTTGATGACGTTGATGCCGTTGAAGCGCGCGGTGCTGGAACCGTGCGATACCGCCGAGGACTGGCTCGGCTGGCCCTTGCCGTCGAAGAACGAGCCGCCCAGGCGGTAGTCGCTTTCGTCGGCCACGGCGACGCAGGCATTCCAGAACTCCGGGGTGCGGATCTGGTAGGCCACATCCTCGACCTGGGCGGCGATCTTGCCGTCCTTGATCTCGAAGAAGACCTGCCCGCCGAACTGGGCGTTGTAGCGCTGCTGGTCGATGGAAAAAGAGCCGGAGCCGACGATGTAGATGCCGTTTTCCACGTCCTTGACGATGTCGGCCGGAGCGAGCTTTTCCTTGCCCGGCGCGAGCGAGACGTTGGCCATGCGCTGAAACTGCACGCTCGACCAGGAATCGGCGTAGCAGCAGCCGTCAGACTCGGTCTTGCCGAGGATGTGGGCCTGATCGCGGATGGTCTGGTAGTCGATCAGCTTGCCCTCGCGGATCAGGTCCCAGCGCTTGCACTTCACGCCCTCGTCGTCGTAGCCCACCGCGCCCAGGCTGCCGGGCTGGGTCTTGTCGGCAAAGAGGTTGACCTTGTCGCTGCCGTACTGGAAGTGCTCCCTGCGCTTGTCGAGCGTGGCGAAGCTGGTGCCGGCGAAGTTGGCCTCGTAGCCGAGCACGCGGTCCAGTTCGAGCGGGTGGCCGACCGACTCGTGGATGGTGAGCCAGGTGTGCGAGGGATCGAGCACCAGATCGTATTTGCCCGGCTTGATGGACGGCGCCTTGAGCTTTTCCTGGGCCTGCTTGGCGGCGGCAACCGCATCCTCGCGCATGTCGTAGGAGTTGCCGTACACGGTGACGCCGTTGGGTAGCACGGTCTTGTCGGCGGCGCTTCCGTCCAGGTACTCCCAGCCCAGCCCCATCGGCGCGGAGAGACCGGCGCGGGTGCGGAACTTGCCGCTGGCCTTGTCGATCGCGGTCACGTTCATCGGTGCCCAGATGCGGTGCACGTCCTGGTCGATCCAGGAGCCGTCGGTGGAGGCGAAGTACTTCTGCTCGTTGACCGCGAAGAGCGTCGAGTTGATGAAGCTGGCGCCGGCTTCCATGGCCGCCGCGTTCACCCCCAGCAGCAGTTCGACCTTGTCCTTGATCGGCACCTCCATCGCGTTCTTGCGGATCGGCGTTTTCCAGCCCACCTCGCCGAAGCCCGGTGCCTTGGCCAGCTGCACCGGCGTGGACTGGTGCTTCGAGTTCGCGCGCGCGATGGTGGCGGCCTGCTTCGCCGCCGCCACCACGCCCGTCTGGCTCAGGTCGCTGGTGGCGGCAAAGCCCCAGGCACCGTTGACGATCACGCGGATGCCGACGCCGGTCGACTCGCGGTTCATCACGTTCTCCACCTTGTTTTCGCGCGTCATCACCGCCTGGCTGAGATAGCGGCCGATGCGTACGTCGCAATAGGTGGCGCCGGCATCCTTCGCGGCGGTGAGGGCATCGTCGGCCAGGCGCTTCTTGAGCGCGGGATCGAGCACGCTCGTCAGTTCCTCGGCGGCGATGGCGCGGCCGAAGAACGAGGGCACCAGCAGTCCGCTGGTGGCAAGCCCGGTCAGGGCGATGAAGTCGCGACGTTGCAAGGGGCTTCTCCTTGGAGGCGGACGGAAAGTTGGCGGCTCGCGCTGTGCGGCGGGCCGTCCGATGCTCGCGGGCGCTGGGCGGTGGCGCAAGTGACTTTCGACATGGAAGGGCAGAGAATTGAGCGATCGATTGGCAGCGGTGGAGGAGAGAAACGTGACGCAGCGCCTGAATTACCAATCCGCATCGCCAGACGCTTTCCGCGCCATGCTGCAGATGGAGAAACAGGTCCACCACAGCGGGTTGGAAGCCTCCCTGCTGGAGCTGGTCAAGACCCTCGCCTCCCAGCTCAACGGCTGCGCCTGGTGCCTGGACATGCACACCAAGGATGCGCGTGCCGCAGGCGAGAGCGAGCAGCGCCTGTACCTCCTTGCCGCCTGGCGCGATGCGCCGATCTACACCCCGCGCGAACGCGCCGCGCTGGCCTGGACCGAAGCCGTCACCCAGCTCGCGTCTGCCCGCGACGTGCCCGATGCGGTCTACGAGGAGGCGCGCCGGCATTTTGACGAAAAATCGCTGGTGGACCTGACCCTGGCCATCATCGCGATCAACGGCTGGAATCGGCTCAACGTGGCGTTTCGCACCGCGGTGGGCGACTACGTCAGCCCGCTGGGCAAGACGGGTTGAGCATGCCGGCCGCCGGCGGGGATGAGGGCATCCGCTTCAATCCGCGCGTGGTGCGGGGCTTCGTGGCGTTTTCCAGAGTGGTTGGCCTGCTGCTGGTGCTCAGCGCGTTGGCCGTCTTCCTGTGGGCCTCGGTGGCGGGGACGGACGCGGGCGACGCGCTTCCCCGGGTGGACGCCAAGCCTCGGTTGAACAGCGCGCTGGCCTGCCTTCTGGCCGGCAGCGCACTCCTGTTGCGCCACCTCGCGCCGCGGTTCAGCGCCGGCCTGTCGCTCGCAGTGGCGACGCTGGCTGGCCTGGAGCTGCTGGGCCATGTGCTGGGAGCTGCGGGGTACCTGCCAGGAGGCGACTGGCTCGGCATGGATCCCGCGCGCCGCATGACCGAGCTGTCGGCGCTGGGCTTCATGCTGCTGGGGCTGGCCGGCGCGGTGGCGGTCATGCAGCGCGCAATCTGGCTGCGCGAGGCGCTGGTCCTGATCGTGATGGGCATTGCGCTCGCGTCCTGGGCCTCGTGGGGCCTGGAGCTGGCCGGGGAAGAGGCCAATCTCCTGCGCCGGCTGCCGGTGGTGACGGCCCTGCTGCTGCTGTTGCTCTGCCTGGGCTGGATGTCGGCCGTTCCCACCACCGGCCTGACCCGGATTGCGGTGGCCGACAGCCTGGGCGGCGCGCTCGCCCGGCGGCTGATCCTGCCGGCCCTGCTGCTGCCGGTCCTCATCACGTTTTCCCTGGCCATGGGGCAGTCGCGCCTGGGGCTGTCGCAATCCCTGCTGTACGCGCTCACGGCGGCGCTGACCGGCGGCGTCATCACTTCGATGATCGTGTGGGTGGCCTTCCTGCTCGATCGAAGCGAGCGCCTGCGCCGTACCGGCGTGGCCGCGCGCGCCGAGGCCGATACCGACGGGCTCACCCGCCTCGCCAACCGGCGCGCGCTGGATGGCGCGCTCGGCTGGATCTGGCGTGATGGCGAGGATGCGCAGCTCGCCGTACTGATGCTCGATCTCGACAATTTCAAGAGCTTCAACGACAGCTTCGGCCATCAGGCCGGGGATGAGGTGCTGCGCGAAACCGCCGGCCTGCTGCGCGCCGCGGTGCGTCCGGGCGACCTGGTGGCGCGCTATGGCGGCGAGGAGTTCGTGATCCTGCTCCCGGGCGCCGATGCCGCCGCCGCGCGGCGCGTGGGCGAGCGCGTGCTGGATGCCTTTCGCGGCAAGGACTGGCCGCTGCGTCCGGTGACCATCAGCATCGGTGCGGCCGTCATGCGGCCCGGCGACGCCCCGGACAGTCTGCTGCGGCGCGCCGACGCGGCGCTGTACCGCAGCAAGCAGGACGGCCGGGACCGTTTCACCGCGGACGGGCCGGCATGACCGGTGCGGCTCCGGCGGATGAGGACCGGCCCGGGACTGGTCTGGCGATGCGGCCGGAACATGGTATACTGCGCGGCTCAACGAGCCATCCCGGCCCGCTGGCAACGCCGAGAACACCATGGTCAAGATCCGCCTCACCCGCGGTGGCGCCAAGAAGCGCCCCTTCTACCACATCGTCGTCACCGACCAGCGCAACAAGCGCGATGGCCGCGCGATCGAGCGCGTCGGCTTCTACAACCCGGTGGCGCAGGGCAACGAGCAGCGCGTTCAGATCGATACCGACCGCATCCAGCACTGGGTCGGCGTCGGTGCGCAGATGACCGAGAAGGTCGACCAGCTCTATCGCGACGCCGTCAAGGCAGCGGCCCAGGCCGCCTGATCCGGCCGCTTCCGGCATGAGCGGCGAACGCCTCATCCGGGTTGGCAAGATCGTGGGGGTTCACGGCGTCTCGGGCTGGATCAAGCTCGAGTCAGACACCGATCCCCGCCGCAACATCTTCCGTTACGCCCCGTGGACCCTCGTCCAGCGGGGCGTTTCCTCGTGCGTGGATGCGGTCGAGGGGCGCGAGCAGGGCAAGGGTCTGGTGGCCCACTGGCCGGCACTGGAAACCCGTGACCATGCCCAGGCCCTCATCGGTGCCGAGATCTTCGTGCCGCGCGCCGTGCTGCCGCCGCCCGCGGCGGGCGAATACTACTGGGTCGATCTGGAAGGCCTGCGCGTGGTCGGCGTGGACGGCTTCGATTTCGGCCGCGTCTCGCACCTGTTCTCGACCGGCGGCAACGACGTGATGTCCGTCATCGGCGAACGCGAGCGTCTGGTCCCGTTCCTGCGCGGCGACGTGATCAAGGACGTGGACCTTGCGGCCGGCCTGATCCGGATCGACTGGGATCCGGAGTTCTAGGCATCTGCGCGGCTCCCGGCGCTGGCGCATCGGTCGCGCTGCACCGATCATGCCCCCGAGCCCCTGCCGGTAACGCCCGTGCGCATCGACGTCCTCACCCTGTTTCCCGAGTTCATCCACGCTGCCGCCGCGGTCGGCGTGGTCGGGCGCGCGCAGCAGCGCGGGCTGATCGAGGTGGTCGCCTGGAATCCGCGCGACTTCACCCACGACAACTACCGCCGCGTCGACGAGCGCACCTTCGGCGGCGGCCCGGGCATGGTGATGTCCACCCGGCCACTGACCGACTGCCTGACCGCGATCCGCACCGCCGTGCCCGAGCCTGCGCACGTCATCTACCTCACCCCGCAGGGCGCGCGCTTGACCCAGCGCCGCGTGCGCGAACTGGCGCTGCTGCCGCGTCTGGCGCTGGTCTGTGGGCGTTACGAGGGCATCGACGAACGCCTGATCGCGCGTGAGATCGACGAGGAAATCTCCATCGGCGACTACGTGCTTTCCGGCGGCGAGCTGGGCGCGGCCGTGGTCGTCGACGCGGTCGGCCGGCTCCAGCCCGGCGCGCTCAACGACGCCGACAGCGCCGCGCACGATTCCTTCGAGGACGGCCTGCTCGATTGCCCGCACTACACCCGGCCCGAGGTCGATGCGCAGGGCGACGCGGTGCCGGCGGTGCTGCTGTCCGGCGACCACGCCGCGATCGCGCGCTGGCGCCGGCGCGAGGCGCTGGGACGCACCTGGCTGCGGCGCCCGGACCTTCTGGCGCGCATGAGCCTTTCGCGCGAGGACCGCACTTTGCTGGAAGACTTCCGCCGCGCCTGGCTTGCGCACGCCGATGACGCCCCCGGCCGCGATCCCGAGCCCTGATCCACCCGGGCGGCGCGGCTGCACAGCACAGGCCCCGATCGCCACCGGAATCGCACCGCTCCCACCGCGACCCTCGAGCTTCACGGGCTTTTTGCAGGAGCGGGCTTGCTCGCGATCAGGTGTTCGTCGATGCCCTCGCAGCGCCCGCAGCGGTTACGTCGGGGGCGTAGCCCCGACCTACGCGCCGACGTGCGGGGCATCGAACACCGCGTCGGGGCGTACCCCGACCTGCGTGCCGCTTCCGTAGGTCGGCCCTACGCGGCCGACGGGGTGTGCTTAGGGGTGTGCTTAGACCTTGGTCGAAGCCACGACCAAAGGCGAATGGCGGCTTTCCCGAATTGCGTCGCAGACTCGGCTCCACGGTATCTCTGGAGGGAGGGACTGCGAATGAAAGGCACGACGAAGATCGCAAGGGCGGTCCTGTTCACGGCGCTGCTGACGGCTGGGGTTTCGGCACCTGCACTGGCGCAAGGCGAGCGCGAGCTGGCGCTGGAGGCGCGAGTCGCCGAACTCGAGCGCCTGGTGCAGGCGCTGGTGAGCCAGCAGCAATCGCAAGGCGCGCAGATCGAGGAGGTGAAGGCGGTCCAGGTGCAGCCGCCGGCACCGCCGGTCGGCAAGCCCGTGATCCAGTCGACCTCGCTGACGCCTGCCGCCGCGCCGGGCACCACGATCCGGCTGGGCGGCTACGTCAAGGCCGACTTCATGGTCACGCGCACCGGCGACGGGCAGCTGGCCGATGGCGCGGTGGGGCGCGCGCTGTACCTGCCGAGCCAGATCCCGGTGGGCGGAACCTCGTCGGGCACCGAGTACGACGCCCATGCCAAGTTCTCACGGGTCAACCTCGGCATCGACAGCGTGACCGAAGCCGGCAACAAATTCGGTGCCTTCTTCGAGGTGGACTTCTTCGGCAACGCGCTGGGCAACCAGAGCGCGACCAACACCTACGGCACCACCCTGCGCCATGCCTACATGACCTGGAACGGCTGGCTCGCCGGGCAAACCTGGTCGAACCTGATGGATCTGACCGCGATGCCGGAAACGGTGGACTTCATCGGCCCGACCGACGCCATCGTGTTCGTGCGCCAGGCGCAGCTGCGCTACACCGCCGGCGGCTTCAGCGTGGCGCTGGAAAACCCCGAGACGGTGCTGGTCGGTGCCGGTGCCTCGGATCGCGGCGCGACGCCCGACCTCACCCTGCGCTACGGCTGGAAGGGCGACTGGGGCGCGTTCGGCGTCGGTGCCATCGCGCGCCAGCTGCGCGTGGACCGCAGCGGTGCCAGCGACAGCGAGCTGGGTGCGGGTTTCACCCTGGGCGGAAAGTGGGTGATGGGTGCCAACGACGACCTGCGCTATCAGCTCACCGTGGGTGATGGCATCAGCCGCTACATCGGCCTTGCGATCACCGGCGATGCGGCGCTGGACGCGGACGGTCATCTCGACCTGATCGGCGCGCGCGCCGGCTACGTCGGCTGGCGCCACGCCTTCAGCCCGAAGCTGCGCAGCAACCTCGTCTACGCGCGCAGCGATTACGACAACGACATTGCGCTGACCGGTGCCAGCGCCACAAAAACAGTGCAGAGCCTGCGCGCCAACCTGTTCTATTCGCCGCTGCCCAAGGTGGATGTCGGTGCCGAGCTGATGTTCGGCAAACGCGAGGTGGAGGGCGGTGCGGACGGCGACCTGACGCGCCTGCAGTTCACCACCAAATACAGCTTCTGAGAGGAGAGGGACCATGACTCAAGACATCGTGCAGCGGGTGCTGGCGCATCCACGCTATCGCGAACTGGTCGCGCGCCGCGCCAGGACGCGGCTCGCATTCTTCATCCTGATGGCGGTGGTGTATTTCGGTTTCATCATCACCCTGGCGTTCTGGTCCGGCGCGCTCGGCCGGCCGATGTGGGCGGGTGCGACGATGACGCTCGGGCTGGTCGTGGCGGTGCTGATCGAGTTCAGCGCGGTGCTGATGATCGGTGCCTACGTCTACATCTCGGGCAGGAAGCACGATCCGATCCTTGCCGCCATCCTGAGGGACGTGCAATGAAGACCCGTCATTACCTTCCCGCCGCGCTGCTGGCGCTGCTGCCGCTGCCGGCGCTGGCACAGGCACCCGGTGCCGCGAACACTTCGGCCATCGTCATGTTCGTCGTGTTCATCCTGGCGACCTTCGGAATCACAGGATGGGCGGCCAAGCGCACCCGCACCGCCTCGGATTTCTATACCGCGGGCGGCGGCATCAGCGGCTTCCAGAACGGACTGGCGATCGCCGGCGACTACCTCTCGGCGGCCTCGTTCCTGGGCATCGCCGGCATGGTTTACGTGCAGGGCTACTACGGCATCATCTACGCGATCGGCTTCCTGTTCGGCTGGCCGGTGGTGATGTTCCTGATCGCTGAGCGGCTGCGGAACCTGGGGCGCTACAACTTCGCCGACGTCACCGCCTATCGCCTCGACCAGGTGAAGATGCGGGTGCTGGCGGCCAGCGCTTCGCTGCTGGTGATCGCGCTCTACCTCATCGCGCAGGTGGTGGGCGCGGGCAAGCTGATCGTGCTGCTGTTCGGCATCGACTACAAGATCGCGGTCGTGCTGGTGGGCGCGATGATGATGATCTACGTGGGCTTCGGCGGCATGACCGCGACGACGTGGGTGCAGATCATCAAGGCGGTGCTGATGATGATCGGTGCCACGATCATGGTGCTGCTGGTGCTCTACATGTTCAAGTTCAATCCCGACGCGATCCTGGCCGAGGCGGTGAAGGTGCATCCTGCCGGCAAGACGATCCTGGCCTCGACCCAGGCGATCAGCTCCAACCCGATCAACGCGCTCTCGCTGGCGTTGGGCCTGGCGCTGGGAACCGCCGGATTGCCGCACATCCTGATGCGCTTCTTCACCGTTCCCAACGCCAACGAGGCGCGCAAGTCGGTGGTCTGGGCCAGCGTTTTCATCGGCTACTTCTACCTGCTGGTCTTTGTCATCGGCTTCGGCGCGGTGGCGCTGCTGGTGCGTCATCCGGAGTTCTTCAACGTCGGCGCGGACGGCAGCTTCAACATCATCAAGGACCTGATCGGCGGTCAGAACATGGTGGCCGTGCACCTCGCCAATGCGGTCGGCGGCAGCCTGCTGCTGGGCTTCATGGCGGCGGTGGCGTTCGCCACCATCGTGGCGGTGGTCGCGGGGCTGGCGCTGGCCGGCGCGCACGCCATCGCGCACGACCTCTATGCCAACGTGCTCGCGCGTGGTCGTGATTCGGAAAAGCAGCAGCTGGTGATTTCGCGCGTGGCCACGGTGGGGCTGGGCATCCTCGCGATCCTGCTGGGCATCGTGTTCGAGCACCAGAACGTCGCCTTCATGGTGGGCCTGGCGTTTGCCGTGGCCGCCAGCGCCAACTTTCCGGTGCTGCTGCTGTCGGTGAGCTGGCGCGGCTGCACTACCCGCGGTGCCGTGATCGGCGGTGCCACCGGCCTCCTGGCGGCGACCGCCTGGGTGGTGCTGAGCAGCACGGTGTGGGTGGATGTGTTCCACTTCGATGCGCCGATCACGCCGTTCCCGAATCCGGCGATCATCTCGGTGCCGCTGGCCTTCATCGCGATCTGGTTCTTCTCGGTCACCGACAGGAGCGCGGCGGCGCAGCGCGAGAAGGATGCCTTCGACGCGCTGGAGGTGCGCAGCCAGACCGGCATCGGCATTTCCGCCGCCTCCGACCATTGATTCGCGCACGCATCCTGCCATTGGAGAATGTCCATGTACCGCAAGATCCTGATTGCCACCGACGGCTCCGAGCTTTCCGGCAAGGGCGTCGAACACGGACTCAAGCTCGCGGCGGCACTCAGTGCCGAAGCGCTGCTGGTGACCGTGACCGATCCCTGGCAGCCGGTCAGCACCTGGACCGCCTCATCGGAGATGGCCGAGGAATACCGCAAGCGCGTAACGGCGGACGCCGAGCGCATCCTGGGCGAGGCCGCCCGGCGCGCCAGCGAGCTGGGCGTGACCCATCAGATCCTTCACGTGCCCGACCGCTATCCGGCCGAGGCGATCCTCGAAACCTCGGCCGGGCGCGGCTGCGATCTGGTGGTGATGGCCACGCACGGACGCCGCGGCCTCGGCCGGCTCCTGATCGGCAGCCAGGCCAATTCGGTCATCACCCACAGCAAGATCCCGGTGCTGGTGGTGCGCTGAGCCGGCGGTTGGCGCAAGGAATCGGCCCGTCGGGGGCGTAGCCCCGCCCTGCGATGCGCCGGGCGATGGATGTGGCGCAGGTCGGCCCTACGCGGCCGATGCTGCGCTAGGCTTGGCGCTGTTTCCCATGCCTGAAGCGACGCCATGCCGATGCCTCCCGACTATCCCCGCGACCTCGCCGGCTACGGCCGGCACCCGCCGTTCGCCGACTGGCCGGGCGCGGCGCGCATCGCGGTGCAGTTCGTGCTGAATCTGGAGGAGGGCGGGGAAAATTGCGTGCTGCACGGCGACGCCGGCAGCGAGCAGTTCCTGTCCGAAATCGTCGGCGCGGCGGCGTATCCGGCGCGGCACATGAGCATGGAGTCGATCTACGAGTTCGGTTCGCGCGTGGGTGCCTGGCGCATCCTGCGCGAGTTCGAGCGGCGCGACCTGCCGCTGACGGTGTTCGGCGTGGCGATGGCGATGGTGCGCAACCCCGAACTGACCGCCGCGTGCCTGGAACGCGGACACGAGATCGCTTCGCACGGCTGGCGCTGGATCCACTACCAGGACATGCCCATCGAGCAGGAGCGCGAGCACCTGCGTCGCGCGGTGGAACTCCACACCGCGCTCACCGGCGCGCCGCCGCTGGGCTGGTACACCGGGCGCGACAGCCCCAACACGCGTCGGCTGGTGGCCGAGCACGGCGGCTTCCTCTACGACGCGGATTATTACGGCGACGAGCTGCCGTTCTGGATGGAGGTGGAAGTGGCCGATGGCGCGCGCGTGCCGCAGCTCATCGTGCCCTACACCCTGGACGCCAACGACATGCGCTTCGCCACGCCGCAGGGCTTCAACACCGCCACCCAGTTCTTCGACTACCTGCGCGACAGCTTCGATGTGCTGTACGCGGAAGGGGCCGACACTCCGCGCATGATGTCGATCGGCATGCACGCGCGCCTGCTCGGCCGGCCGGGGCGCTTCGTCGCGCTGCAGCGCTTCCTCGACCACGTCGCACGGCACGGGCGGGTGTGGGTGTGCCGGCGCGTGGACATCGCACGGCACTGGCGCGAGCGGCATCCCTTTGCTCCGAAGTCTGCATGAGCACCACGGGACACCGGATGAACCTCGAGGCGCTCAACGCCGCTGCGCCGCGCGATGTCGTTGCCGCGCTCGGCGGCATCTACGAACACTCGCCATGGGTCGCCGAGGCGGTGGCATCCGGACGCCCGTTCGCCAGCGTGGACGCGCTCGCCGAGGCGATGGCGCAGATTGTTGCGCAGGCCGAGGCCGACGCTCAGATGGCGCTGATCCGCGCGCATCCGCAGCTCGCCGGCCGGGCCGCCATTGCGGGAGAACTTACGGAATCCTCCACCCGCGAGCAGCGCGGTGCGGGACTGGACCAGTGCACGCCGGAGGAGTTCGCGCGCCTGACCCGGCTCAACGACGCCTACGAGGCGAAGTTCGGGTTTCCCTTCATCCTCGCGGTGAAGGGCCATACCCGCGACAGCATCCTCGCCAACCTGGCCGCACGCCTGCCCAACGAGACTGATGACGAGCGCGCCGAGGCGCTGCGCCAGATCGACCGCATCGCGCGGTTCCGGCTGGAGGCGCTGCTGGGCGGATGAGCCGATCGGGCCGCGCCTGTCTTTTCCTCGGGGTTTGGGGTTGAATGACGCCCTTTCCCGAACGCGAATCCGACATGGCCGCTGCCCCCCTTGATCCCGATGCTCCTGCCTTCGCCCGCCGCAGCGTGAACCTGGCCGATCCACGCCTGGGCGCGGTGGCGGTGGCCGCCAGCGACGAGTTCTTCGCGGCGAAGGAGCGCTTGCTCGATCCCGCGCCGGCGCAGTTTCATCCCGGGCGCTACGACGACCACGGCAAGTGGATGGACGGCTGGGAAACCCGCCGCCGGCGACATGGCGGGCACGACTGGTGCGTGGTGCGGCTGGCGCGGCCGGGCACGCTTGCCGGGCTGGACATCGATACCTCGCACTTCACCGGAAACTTTCCGCCGGGCGCGTCGGTCGACGCCTGCTACCTGCCCGATGGCGTGGATCCGGGCGACGGCGTGGCCTGGTTTCCGCTGCTGGGATCCGTTTCGCTCACCGGCAACAGCCACCACTACTTCGCGTTGACGGACGCGCGGCAGGTGTCGCACCTGCGGCTCAACATCTATCCCGATGGCGGCGTCGCGCGCCTGCGCGCCTGGGGCACGCCGGCGTTCGATCCGCGGCGCGGCGCGGTGGACGGCCTGATCGAACTGTCGGCGGCGCTCAACGGCGGCACCGTGGTGGCGGCCAACAACGAGCACTTCGGTCCGGCTTCGGTGATGCTGCTGCCCGGCCGCGGCGTGGACATGGGCGACGGCTGGGAGACCCGCCGCCGGCGCGAGCCGGGCAGCGACTGGTGCCTGATCGCGCTGGGCCATCCGGGCGTGATCGAGCGCATCGAAATCGACACCGCGCACTTCAAGGGCAACTTCCCCGACCGCTGCTCGATCCAGGCCGCGCGCGTGGACGGCGGCAGCGCCGAATCGCTGGTGACCCAGGCCATGTTCTGGCCCGATCTGCTGCCCGAGCAGCCGATGACGGCCGATGCGATCCACGTGTTCCAGACGCAAATCCGCCCGCTGGGTCCGGTGAGCCACGTGCGCTTCAACATGATTCCCGACGGCGGCGTATCGCGCCTGCGGCTGTGGGGCCGTCCGGCGTGAGGCGGCTGCCGGTCGAGGAACTCACGCCGGAAGCCTTCGCGCCGTTTGGCGATGTGATCGCGCCCGGCGCGGCGCGCGAGGTGTGGTCGATCAACGCCGGCAGCGCGCGGCGCTTCCACGCGCTGGCGCGGGCCGAAGCGGTGGGCGAGGGTGGCGAGATTGGCATCAGCCTGTTTCGCGCCGAACCGCGCGCCCTGCCGATTGCCATCACGATGCTGGAACGCCACCCGCTCGGCAGCCAGGCTTTCGTGCCGCTCGCTCCACGGCCGTGGCTGGTGGTCGTGGCGGCATCGCCCGAGGCCACGCCGCGTGCCTTTCTGGCACGGGAAGGTGCCGGCGTGAACTACCGGCGAGGCACCTGGCACCACACCCTGCTGGCGCTGGAAGCGACCAGCGACTTTCTCGTGGTCGACCGCATCGGGCCGGGGCAAAACTGTGACGAAGCCACCTTGGCCGAGCCCTGGGAGCTGATGTACGACAAACCCGCTATCTTGCGCCGATAGCCACGCAACGGTGTTTCGATGATGCAACGATTTTTGCTTCTGGCCGCCGTGCTGCTGGCCCTGTCCTGTTCCACCACCGCCCATGCCTGGACCGCGTTCGGGCATCGCCTGGTGGCGCTGCTGGCCTACGACCAGCTCTCGCCCGCCGCGAAGGGCGAGGTGGAGGCGCTGCTGGCGCTGGAGCCGGATGCAGACATCGGCACCATTGCATCCTGGGCCGACGAAGTGCGGCGCACGCCCGGCTACGAGGACACCGGCCCGCTGCACTACGTCAACTTTCCCTACCGCAGCTGCCGCTACGCGCCTGCGCGCGACTGCCGCGACGGCATGTGCGTGGTTGGCGCGCTGGAGCGCTATTCCGCGGCGCTGGCCGATCGCGCGCTGCCGCGCGAAAAACGGCTGGAAGCGCTGAAGTTCGTGGTGCACTTCGCCGGCGACATCCACCAGCCCATGCACGCCGGCAATCGCGACGATCGCGGCGGCAACGGGTTCCAGGTCAACGTGAAGGGCAAGGGCAGCAACCTCCACGCGGTGTGGGACTACGACCTGCTCCAGAGCGCCGGCCTGAACCTTGCGGCCTACCGCGTCCGGCTCGCGCCGCAGGTGGCGACGGCGGACGTCGAGCCGATGGACTTCACCGCATGGGCGCTGGAATCGTGCCGGCTGCTGGACGACGAGGGCGTCTATCCCAAGCGCCCCGGCACCCTGCCCAAGGCCTATCTGGACGCCCATCGCCCGCTTGCCGAAGCGCGCGTCGTTCTGGCGGCGGCGCGATTGGCGGCGCTGCTGGAAAGCCGCCTGGACGCGGTCGCGAACTAGGAGCCGGCGATGCGGCTTTTTTGAACCGGAAGCAACGAAATCCAGGGACTTGACTTGGATCAAGCCCGGCTTGTTGCATTGCATCAATCTGCCGCCCGGGATTGATTTCAACGCAATGAAACAAGGAGTTGCACCATGACGCACCGCCGTATTCTCGCCGCCGCGCTCGCTGTGGCCATCCTCGCGCCGGGCATTGCCAGCGCCAACGACACCTGGTTCGTGCGGGCCGGCGTGGCCAACGTCGAGCCCAAGTCCAGCAGCGGCACCCTGGCCGGCGCCTTCAAGGCCACCATCGACAGCGACATCAAGCCGACCGTGGCCTTCGGCTACCACCTCAGCGACAACGTGGCGATCGAACTGCTTGCCGCGCTGCCGTTCAAGCATGAAGTCAGCCTCGACGGCGTGGGCGCGGTGGATTTCACCCACCTGCCGCCGACCCTCAGCCTGCAGTACTACTTCGCCCCCGGCGCAACGGTGAATCCGTTCGTCGGCGCCGGCGTCAACTACACCTGGACCTACGACGAGAAGACCAAGGGCATCATCGAAGGCGCCAAGGTCGGCATCGAGAACTCGTGGGGCCTGGCCGCGCAGGCGGGCCTGCTGTTCAAGGCGGGCAGGAACTGGGACATCGTGGCCGACGTGCGCTACATCGATCTGGACGCCAAGGTGAAGCTCAACGGTGCGGACATCGGCAAGGTGGACGTGAACCCGCTGGTCTACGGCATCAGCGTCAACTTCCGCTTCTGATCACCCTGCGAGCGATCGCGAACACGCGCCCCGGTGGAGCACTCCGCCGGGGCGTTTTCGTTGGGGATTCACCGCGCGCACCCCGCTGCGTTGCCGCATGGCGCGCGAGGCTTGCGAGGCACGTAGAGTTCCCCGATTCGTCGCTCCGGGAAACACGCCATGGCCCCATCGGATACCGCCCGCGCGTTGAAGCGCGTTTGAAGGCGGCTCGAAGGAGGTTCCCGGTCTGGCATCTGTCCCCAATCCCAGTGGTCGAATCCCTTCCGGGAGGCGGTCGCCAAGGCTTCTCAAACCTTGCCGCCGCTGGTACGGCACCGCTGACCGATCGTGTATGGACGTGGTGGCGAATCAGGCCCGGTGCCGCCGATCCAGCCACACTCCCAGCCCCTGGGCGTTGAGCTCGATGTCCATCGCGAGGAGGCCGCGCACGGCGCTTTCCGCAAGGCCGCTGTGCGCGACGGCGCGCGGCACGTAGAGGGCGTCGAGCATCGCGACCAGCGCGGCGTGGCGGTCGGGGGTGTCGATCAGGGCCAGTGCGCCCTGCGCCATGGCGTCGATCTGTTCGATCAGCGAGCGGGCGTTTTGCGGGATGTGGTCGATGGCACCGAAGTGGGTGAGGAAGGCGCGTTCGGGTTCGAGCGCAACCAGGCGCGCGATCGAGGTTTTGAGCGCTTCGGGGTCGAACTGCACCGGCGTGGTGGTGGGAAAGAGGAAGATGCCGGCATCCGAGTCCAGCTCGCGGTAGGAAATGCCGAAGGTGTCGCCGGTGAACACGCTGCGGCTGGCTGCGTCCCACAGGCACAGGTGGTGCAGGGCGTGGCCGGGCGTGTCGAGGCAGGCAAGGGTGCGGCCGGCAAGGTCGACGTGGTGGCCGTCGCGCGCGATGTCCACGCGCGATTCCGGGATCGGCACGATGGTGCCGTAGCTGCGCGCCATCTCTTCTTCGCCGTAGACCGCCGTGGCACCGGCAATCAGCCGTGCCGGGTCGATCATGTGCGGCGCGCCGCGCGGATGCACCACGACGCGCGCGTCCGGCAGGTATTCGAGCAGGGCACCGGCGCCGCCGGCGTGATCCAGATGGACGTGGCTGAGGATCAGCCAGTCGATGTCGGCCGGACGCAGGCCGGCTTTTTCCACCGCGCCGAGCAGGGCCGGGACCGAGTGCGAGGTGCCGCAGTCCAGGAACGCGCCGCGGCCGTTTTCGACGATCAGGTAGGCGGCATCGAAGCGCGGCCGGTGGAAGCCGGTGTCGATGACGTGGATGCCGTAGTCCATGGTGCCGTCCTCCTGCCGCACGATGCGTCTCTCACGCGCGCCGGAACAGGCGCGCGCGCAGCGGCAGCGCGATCGTGCCGGTAAAGATGAACGCGCCGTAGGCCATCAGTGCGGCCAGCACCTGCTTCCAGATCGGGCCGGCGTCGGGCATGCTGTGGCGGTAGCCCCAGAGCATCGCGCCGATGCTGAGCGCTAGCGAGAGGGCCAGCGCCGCCAGGTCGAATACGCGCCGCCGCCCGCCCGCCGTTTCGCGCGGGAACAGCACAAACAGCATGCCCATGATGAAGAAGGTGGGCAGGAACAGGATCAGGCTGAGGAACTGCACGGCGGACTCCGTTGGCGATCAGTCTTCGGAAAAGCGCGACAGCGCGGCAGCGAGTTCTTCCGGTGCCACGGCTTCGCCGAGGGTCTCGCCGTCGAGGAGCGCGGCGCGCGGATCGGCCTTGAGCGCGGCTACGCGCTGGCCGGCATCGCGCGGCGAGGCGTAGCCTGGGCTTTGCAGGAGCAGGCGGCCGTCGGCGTCGAGCAGCTTGAAGTAAAAGCGCCCGTCGGCTTCGCGGTACTGCTTGAACAGCGGCGGCTTCGGGGCCTCGATGCTGGCGGCGTCCGCCTGCCGCGCGTCGGCGAGCCGGACGAACGAGCGCAGCCCGACCGCTTCGCGCAGCGCTTCCAGCAGCGGCGCGGCAACCGCGCGGGCCTTGGTCGCGCCGGCCTGGAGGATGTCCTCGATGTCCGCCGGGCGCGCGATCAGGGCCTCGTAGCGTTCGCGCAGCGGCGCGACCTGTGCGTCGATGGTCTGGAACAGCCGTGCCTTGGCCTCGCCCCAGGATAGGCCGGCGCTGAGCGCGGCACGATAGGCGACGGTGTCCTCGGCCTCGGAAAACGCCTGGTACAGTGTGGCCAGCGCGTTGGAGTCCGGGTCTTTCGGCTCGCCCGGCGCGCGCGAGTCGGTGACGATGCGCGCGATGGCGTCTTTCAGGAGTTTTGCCCCACCCTCGAACAGCGGGATGGTGTTGTCGTAGCTCTTGGACATCTTGCGCCCGTCCAGACCCGGCAGCGTGGCGATGTCTTCCTCGATCTGGGCTTCGGGCAGCACGAAAAACTCGCGCCCGCCGCCGAACAGGTGGTTGAAGCGTGCCCCCACGTCGCGCGCCATCTCGATGTGCTGCACCTGGTCGCGCCCGACCGGCACCCGGTGCGCGTTGAACATCAGGATGTCGGCGGCCATCAGGACGGGATAGCAATAGAGCCCCATGGTGATGCCCGAATCCGGGTCTTCGCCCGCGGCCACATTGGCATCCACCGAGGCCTTGTAGGCGTGGGCGCGGTTCATCAGGCCCTTGGCGGTGACGCAGGTGAGCAGCCAGGTCAGTTCGGGGATCTGCGGAATGTCGGACTGGCGGTAGAAGGTCACCCGCTCCGGGTCCAGGCCCGCGGCCAGCCAGGTCGCGGCGATTTCCAGGCGCGAACGCTCGATCCGGGCCGGATCGTCGCACTTGATCAGGGCGTGGTAGTCGGCCAGGAAGTAGAAGGCGTCCACGTCCGGGTCGAGGCTGGCCGCCACCGCCGGGCGGATCGCGCCGACGTAGTTGCCAAGGTGCGGGGTGCCGGTGGTGGTGATGCCGGTCAGGACGCGGGTCTGGCTCATGGAATCGCTGCGGTTCCGGGGTGGGAATCGCGCAGTGTAGCAACGCGACTGCGGCGCGCGCCCGCACACCCTGTCATGCTCGCCGCCGGTGCGGTTTCAGGGATGGAGCATGGCAAGGGGCAGGCGTTGGCGGGCGGGGCTGCTCCTGCTCGGGGCAATCTGGCTGGGCAGCGCGGCATGGCAGGCGTTCAAGCCCCTGCCTGAAGGCGTCGGCATCGCCTTCCCGTGGCGGGCCGTGCCCGAGGCGAGCTTTCTGGCCGATCGCACCTTCGCCGATGCCGAAGGCGCGCGCCACAGCGAACAGCAGATCTTCGACGCGGCGTTTTCGATGATCGACCAGGCGCGGCGGCTGATCGTGCTCGACATGTTCCTGTTCAACGATTTCGCCGGTGCCGGCGGCGCGGCGCAGCGCCCCCTGAGCGAGGAGCTGACCCAGGCGCTGCTGGATCGCATGGCGCAGGTGCCGGGCCTGCGCGTGGTGGTCATCACCGATCCGATCAACACCGTGTATGGCGCGCTGCGCTCGCCGAATCTGGCGCGGCTCGACGCGGCCGGCGCGACCGTGGTGGTCACCGATCTTGCCCGCCTGCGCGCCTCCAATCCGCTCTGGTCCGGGCCGTGGGCGCTGTGCTGCGCCTGGGCCGGCAATTCGACCGATGCGGGCTGGTTGCCCGATCCCTTCGGCAGCGCGCCGATCACCCTGCGCAGCTGGCTGGCACTGCCGAACTTCCGCGCCAACCACCGCAAGACCCTGGTCGTGGACCGCGAGGACGGCTGGGAGGCGCTGGTGACCTCGGGCAATCCGCACGACGCCAGCAGCGCGCACGGCAATGTGGCGTTGCGGTTTTCCGGCGAGGCGGCGGGCGACCTGATCGCCAGCGAAGTCGCGGCGGCGGAGTTTTCCGGCGTACGGCTCGACGGACTGCCGCCGCCCGCGCCGGTTGCTCCGCTCGACGGACCGCAGCTGCGCGTCCTGACCGAAAGCGCGATTCGCGAGGCGGTGCTGGAAACCCTCGCCGCCGCGCGGCCGGGCGAGCGCGTGGAGCTGGCAATGTTCTACCTCTCGCACCGCGCCGTGATCGCCGCGCTCGAGGCCGCGCAGGCGCGCGGCGTGGCCCTGCGCGTGCTGCTTGACCCCAACGAGGATGCCTTCGGGCGCAAGAAGAACGGCGTGCCCAATCGCCAAGTGGCGACCGAGCTGGTCGCCGCCGGCGTCGCGGTGCGCTGGTGCGATACCAACGGCGAGCAGTGCCACGCCAAGCTGCTGCTGCATCGCGGCGCGCGCGAAGCCACGCTGATTGCGGGGTCGGCCAACTTCACCCGCCGCAACCTCGACGATTTCAACCTCGAAACCAGCGTGCAGCTTGCCGCGCCGGCCGATCACCCCGCGATGCGCGATGCCGCGGACTGGTTCGATGAAGCCTGGTCCAACCCGCCCGGACGCCGCTTCAGCGTCGATCACGCCCGCTACGCGGATGGCTCGACCTGGCGCAGGCTCTGGTACCGCATCGGCGAGGCGGCGGGGCTGTCGACCTGGTGAGGTGAACCCGCATCGCGTGCGGTTCCGGGCAATCCTTTCACCGTGGGCGCGGGCCACCGGCGCACGCCGGCCCGTGCGAACAGGCATCCGTGCCGTGGTGCGGCGCGGGAAGCGCGACGCGTGGAGACGGCTCGTGCAGCGGATTTGCCCGCAGGCGCGGTCCGTCGCCGCAGCGCGGTGAGCACGGCGGCATCCGGGTTGGCACGGTCTGCCTCCCTTTTCCGAATACGGGATTACCCCGCCCGTGCGGATTCAGTCTGGAGGATTGCCATGTTCACGTTTGCCCGCATTGTCGCCGTGCTGGCGGCCTTTTTCAGCTGCTCCGCCCTGGCCGGGGAGTTCACCTGGCACGGCTCGCTGGAGGACGCCGGCGAGCCGGCCGTTGGCCAGTACGACTTCCGCATCCAGCTGTTTTCCGCTGAACAGGACGGCATCCGGCTGAGCGAGCCGCTCGAGTTGCTGGGTGTGGATGTTGCCGCCGGCAGCTTTTCCGCCGATCTGGAGCTTGCCGGCGGTACCGCCGAGCAGGGCGGCTGGCTGGAAGTGGCGGTGCGCAGTAGCGGTGAGAAGGCGTATCGCGCGCTTCCCGGGCGCAGCAAGCTGGCGCTGGAGGCGACGGCCGGGGCTTGCTGGAATCTTTCCGGCAACGCCGGCGTGCTCGCCGGGGATTTTCTCGGCACCACCGATGTCGCCGCGTTGCAATTTCGCGTCGGCAACCAGCGCGCACTGCAAATTGTTCCTGCTTCCATTCCCAATCTGATCGGCGGCTACTCGGGCAATCTGACCGGCAGCGTATACGGAGCAAGCATCGCCGGCGGCGGTTCGAGTGGTTCGATCAATCAGGTGCACGGCAGCTACGGCAGCATCGGCGGCGGTCAGGGGAACCGGGTCGATGCCTCCTGGGGGACCGTCGCCGGTGGGCGCCACAATCTCGCCGCCGGTCCGGTCGATTCGACCGTGAGCGGCGGTTCCAGCAACCATGCCAGCGGCCAGACCAGTGCCATCGGCGGCGGTTTCGACAATATCGCCAGCGGCCTGCTGGGAACCATCGCGGGCGGCATGGGCAACCGCGCCGGCGGCGAGTCATCCACCATCGGCGGCGGCAACGAACACGTGGCATCCGGCCTGGGTGCCAGCGTCGGCGGTGGCTACAAGAACACCGCCAGCGGCTCCTCGTCCGTGGTCGCTGGCGGTGCCGACAATTCCGCGACGGGCAACTGGTCCACCGTTGCCGGCGGCATCGGCAACCGGGCGACCGTGTCCTATTCGAGCGTGGCCGGGGGCAACAACAACCTTGCCAGCGGCAACTCCGCGCACGTGGCCGGGGGCAGCAACAATATCGCCAGTGGCTCCCACGCCCAGGTCCTGGGTGGCAGGAACAACCTGGCCGGTGGTGCCTATTCGACCGTCGGCGGCGGCGAGGACAACTGCACCGGTGCACGCTGGAGCTGGGTTGGCGGGCGCGGGGCGCGGCTGATTTCCTCGTCCGTGCCGACCAGCTCGCCGTGTTACTCCGCGACAGCGCCGTCACATTGGGGAGAAGGGACGTTCGTGTGGGCCGGTGCAGACGCGGAGCCGTTCTATTCGCTCGGCTATCCATCCAACAGCTTCGTCGTACGCGCCAGCGGCGGCACGGTTTTCTATTCCACTCCCTACCAAGGCCCGGGAGTCAAGCTCAACCCCAACGCCGGTGACTGGTCGAGCCTGAGCGACCGCAACAGCAAGGACGACATCGAGCCGCTCGACACCGCCGCGGTGCTCGATGCGCTGCTGCAAATGCCGGTTTACCGCTGGCGCTGGAAGGGCGAGGATGAAGGCAACCGCCACATCGGCCCGATGGCGCAGGATTTCCACGCCGCCTACGGACTCAATGGCGACGATGACACGCACCTGATGTCGGTGGATACCAACGGCGTGGCGCTGGCCGCGATCCAGGGCCTGCATGCCAGGCTCGAACGCGAGAACGCGCAGCTGCGCGCCGAGCTTGCGGCGCTGGCCGAACGCCAGCAGCAGCTGCTGGCGCGCCTGGATGCGATGGACGCCGCGCAATACGCCGCACGCCGGGTCGCATTGCAGGCGACCGCCCAGGCGTCGGCGGTGCCGGCGGCGCTGGCCGGGGTGCAGTGACATGGCCGTCCACAGCATCCATCGATGGCGCAGGCTGCTGCTGGTCGCCTGCAGCCTGGGTGGCGCACTGCCGGGCGCGGCCATCGCCGAACCGGTTGAATCGGACGGCGCTCCTGCGCTGCTTTCCAGCCGGCTTCAGGCCGCAGCCACGCCGCTGCAGGACGGGCGCTACCTGCTGCGCCCGCGGCTGGTGCCCGTGCAGTCCACGCGCGACGTCACCGGCGAGGTCGTGCTGCGCACCGCGCTGACGCCCAAAGGCGTGGCGATCTGCGGTGCCGACGTGATATTCAGCGATGGCTTCGAGTCGCCCTGAAGGGGCGCGTGCATCCGCCGAACTGGCCGTGCCGGTTCACTTGGCCGCACCGCCGCCGGTCACCTCGCCGCGCCTTCTTGCGCGCGGCGGATTGCGCCCCGGCGGGTGGGAATTGCCGTGCCCGCGCTTCAAGGTCGGTGCCCGTGGGGCAAAACCCGTGAGTGGCGTGATCGACACCAACGCCCGCTTTGCGCGGCGGGAGTCGCTGAGCGGCCGCGCGCTGGCGGAGGATGCCGGGCTGCCCGCACACTGGACAGGATCAGGGAGCGACAGACCTAGGTTGCGTCCAGGTGCTTCCTCGCTGTTTCCAGGTCATCTACCGGCCGGGGCCACGGCTGCCGGAGTTCCCGCAGCTGCTCCACCAGAAGGTGTTTGACCACCATCCGGGCGTATTCCTTGTTGTCGCCCGGGATCACGTACCAGGGCGCGGTCCTGGTCGAGGTGCGCTCCAGCGCGACCTGGTAGGCGGCCATGTACTCTCCCCACTTGGAGCGGACCACCAGGTCGGCGCGGTCGAACTTCCACATCTTCTTCTCGTCGGTGAGGCGTTCCACCAGGTTCGCGTACTGGAACTCGCGCGAGATGTGCAGCATCACCTTGATGATGCGCGTGCCGCTGGCAGCGATCCCATTCTCGAAATCGAGGATGGCACCGTAGCGACGCTCGATCTCGGCCTCGTCCGCATGGCCTTCGACCTTCTGCACCAGCACGTCCTCGTAGTGCGAACGATCGAACACCGCGATCTCCCCCGGATCGGGCAGCTTCGGGCGCACCCGCCAGAGGAAGTCGTGGGACGCTTCCTCCGCGGTCGGTTTGCCGAAGGCGTGGAAGCTCAGCCCCATGGGATGCATGACCCGCGCGAGTCGCTTGATCAGGCCGCCCTTGCCCGAGGTGTCCATCCCCTGCAGTACGAGGAGGACGGCACCCGTCCCCTCCACGCCCGTGCGGGCGTTGGCCCACAGGTTCTCCTGCAGGTCGCTGATTTCCTTGTCGTGCTGGGCAACGTCCTTCGCCAGCTCCGCTTCGGAGGAAACATCCGGGGTGGACGCGGGTTTGACGTCCGCCAGGCGAAAACCCGGGCGAACGAGGAACTGGCGGGCATTTTCAATACTGAATGGCATGCCTGCCGATTCTACCCGCGATTCGCGGCTTGCCTGCGGCTCCGTGCCAAGCAGCACGATGCCCTCAGGCTCCTGCGGATTCGTGCCGGCGAGTGGGAATTGCCGCGCCCGCGCTTCACAATCGGCACCCGTGGGGCAAAACCTGTGGATGGCTTGAACAACGTCAACGCCCGCTTTGCGCGGCTGGAGCCGCTGATCGACCGTGCGCTGGAGCTGGAAGGCACCGCGCGCGAACGCTTCATTGCGCTGTGCGCGGGCATCTATCCCGATCTCGGCGCGGACCTGCGCCGCGCGCTGGCGGAGGATGCCGGACTGCCTGCGCTGGGCGATCTGGCGGCCGAGGTCACGCGCGGGCACACCGCCGAGCGGCGCGGGCTGCGCGTGGGTTCATGGCGTCTGGAGGAACGCATCGGGCAGGGCGGCATGGGTTCGGTGTACCGCGCCGAGCGCGCCGACGGGGCCTTCGACATGCAGGTGGCGATCAAGCTCCTGCGCGGCGAGGATCCGCGCTTTCGCGAACAGCTCGAGCGCGAACGCCGCCTGCTGGCGCGTCTGGATCACCCGGGCATCGCGCGCCTGATCGACGGCGGCGTGCTCGATGACGGCCAGCCGTGGCTGGCGATGGAGCTGGCCGCGGGCCAGGACCTGGACCTCTGGCTGGCGTCCAGCCCGCCGCTGCGCGTGCGCCTGGAGGTGTTCCTGTCGGTTTGCGACGCGGTGGCGAGCGCGCACGAGGCCCGGGTCGTGCATCGTGATCTCAAGCCGCGCAACATCCGCGTGACCGGCGAGGGCCAGGTGAAGCTGCTCGACTTCGGTATCGCCAAGCTGCTGGCGCAGGACGCCCGCGCGGGCGTAACCCGGCATCTGGCGCTCACCCCCGAGTACGCCGCGCCCGAGCAGCTGGGCGGAGGCGTCGTCACGCCGCGTACCGATGTCTATGCGCTGGGCGCGCTGCTGCACCTGCTGCTGACCGGGCGCTCGCCGCATCCGCCGTTCGATGGCAACTGGGCAGCCTATGCCGACCACGTCAGGCAGGTCGATCCGGCGCCGGCGAGCCGAAGCGTGGCGTCGCCGCCTCCGGCGGCACTGCCCGCCGAGTGCCTGCGCGGCGATCTGGATGCGATCGTGGCCCGCGCGCTGCGGCGCGATCCGGCGCAGCGCTACGAATCGGCCCGTGCGCTGGCACAGGATGTGCGTCGGCACCTGCAGGATCTGCCGGTGGTCGCGCGCCCGTCAACCCTGCGTTATCGCGCCGGCAAGTGGCGGCGGCGGCACCCGGTCGCGGCCGGACTGATGACGATCCTCGCGCTGGCGGCCTGCGTAACCCTCGCCTTTGTCCTGCTGAGGTGAATCCGCGCGATGCGACGGCGGGCGCATGACCAATGGCTGGTGCCCGGCATCGGGTCGGCATTCTAGAATGCGCGGTTGCTTTCATCTCAAGGACGCACCAACGATGCGCATTTCCCGAGCCTTCCGCCTGGCCGCCGCGCTTGGCTTCCTGATGGCCGCCGGCTCCGCACCGGCCCAGACCCGCGTCGACATTCCGTTCGAGCAGTTCACCCTGCCCAACGGCCTGCGCGTGGTGGTGCACGAGGACCACAAGGCACCGGTGGTGGCGGTCAACATCTGGTATCACGTCGGTGCCAAGAACGAGCCGATCGGCAAGAGCGGCTTCGCGCACCTGTTCGAGCACCTGATGTTCCAGGGTTCGGAAAACCATGCGGGTGAATTCTTCGAGCCCTTCGAGAAGGTCGGCGCCACCAGCCAGAACGGCACCACCGACCAGGACCGCACCAACTACTTCGAGAACGTGCCCACCACCGCGCTCGACATGGCGCTGTGGATGGAATCGGACCGCATGGGTCATTTCCTTGGCGCGGTCGACCAGTCCCTGCTCGACGAGCAGCGCGGCGTAGTGAAGAACGAGAAGCGCCAGGGCGAGAACCAGCCCTACGGGCAGGTCTGGGACGCGCTGTCGCGCGCAAGCTATCCCGCCGACCACCCCTATCATCGTTCGGTGATCGGCTCGATGGCCGACCTCGATGCCGCTTCGCTCGACGACGTGAAGGGCTGGTTCCGCTCCTGGTACGGCCCCAACAATGCGGTGCTGGTGCTGGCCGGCGACATCGACCTTGAAACCGCCAAGGTCAAGGTCACACGCTACTTCGGCGATATCCCGGCCAGCATCAGCGTTCCCAGGCTCGCGCCCGATCCCGCGCCGCGCAAGGCGTCCACGCGCGAGACCATGAGCGATCGCGTCGCCCAGGCCCGCATCTACCGGGTCTGGAACGTGCCGCAGTTCGGCACCGACGATCTGGATCGCCTGCAGCTGGTCGCGCAGATCCTTGGCGGCAGCAAGGCCTCGCGCCTGGACAAGCGCCTGGTGCACGAGGAAAAGCTGGCCGACAGCGTGATGGCCGGTGCCTGGGGCGGCGAGCTGGGCTCTTCGTTCGCCGTCATCGTCAACGCGTCCTCGCCCGACAACGTGGCGCAAATCGAGGCGATCCTCGATGAAGAGGTCAAGCGCCTGATCGCCGAGGGCCCGACGGCGCGCGAGCTTGAGCGCGCCCGCACCGTGTTCCAGGCCGGCTTCGTGCGCGGCATCGAGCGCATCGGCGGCTTCGGCGGCAAGGCCGATGCGCTGGCCGAGTGCACGGTGTTCACCGGCGATCCCGGCTGTTTCCGCGCCAGCCAGACGGTGATCGAAGAGGCCACGCAGGACGCGCTGCGCAAGACGGCGGCCGCCTGGCTGGCACAGGGCGACCACACCCTGGTGGTGATGCCCGGTGATAAGCCGCCGACGCCGGCCGAGGATGCGCCGCACGTGGCTTCCACCGAATCCGCGGCGGCCGATGCCGGTGCGGTGCCGACCCCCGACCCGAAGTTCACCGTCGTCAAGAGCGACGTGGACCGCTCCCTCGGCGTGCCGGAAACCACGCGCTTCCCCGACCTGAGCTTCCCGGCGCTGCAGCGTGCCAAGCTCAAGAACGGCATCGGCGTGGTGCTGGCCGAGCGTCACGAGATCCCGGTGGTGCAGGTGAGCCTGGAGTTTGCCGGGGGCTACGCCGCCGATGTGGGCCGCAAGCTCGGCACCGCCAGCTTCACGATGGGAATGATGGACGAGAGCGCCGCCGGCATGGATGCGCTGACGCTGAGCGACCGCGCCCAGTCGCTGGGTGCCAACATCGGCTCGGGTGCCTCGCTCGACGGCGGCAACGTCTATCTTTCCGCACTCACCGACAGGCTCGCGCCCTCGCTCGATCTCCTGGCCGATGTGGTGCTGCGCCCGGACTTCGCCGACAAGGAAATCGAGCGCGTGCGCAAGGCATGGCTGGCCGGCATCGCGCAGGAAAAGACGCGGCCCAATGGGGTCGCCAATCGCCTGCTGCCGCCGCTGATGTACGGCGCGGGGCACCCTTACGCGATTCCCTTCAGCGGCAGCGGCGACGAGGCCTCGATCACCGCGCTCACGCGCGCCGACCTGGTGGATTTCCACCGCGACCTGATCCGCCCCGACAACGCCACGATCGTCGTGGTCGGCGACACTACGCTGAAGGACATCGTGCCGCTGCTGGAGAAGCGTTTCGGCAAGTGGAAGACGCCGCGCAGCCGGCTGGTGCTGCCCCGGGTCGAGCCCGTCGACCTGCCCGCGGCAACGCGCGTGTTCCTGGTCGACCAGCCCGGCGCGGTGCAGGCCAACATCCTTGTCGGCCAGGTGGTCGATTCCACTCTGGACCCGGCGGCGCTCGACTTCGACCTCGCCAACGGCGTGCTGGGCGGCAAGTTCTCTTCGCGCCTCAACATGAAGCTGCGCGAGGAAAAGCAGTGGGCCTACGGTGCCTACAGCTTCACCTCCGCGGCGCGCGGGCAGCGCCCGTGGATCGCCTACGCGCCGGTGCAGATCGACAAGACCGCGGAGGCCCTGGTCGAGATGAAGAACGACATCGTCGCCTTCGCCAGCGGCGAGCGTGCGGTGACCGCCGACGAGCTCGGCAAGATCAAGGTCAACAATGTGCTCAGCCTGCCGGGTGCCTACGAAACCGCCGCCGCGGTGATGGGCGCGATCGGCGGCATCGTGCGCTACCAGCGTCCCGACGATTACGTCACCACGCTCAAGCAGCGCACCGAGGCGGTGCCGCTGGAGGCGGTGCGCGCGGCGGCCGCGAAGCTCCAGCCACAGGCGCTGACCTGGGTCGTGGTTGGTGACCTGTCCAGCATCGAGGCGCCGGTGCGCGCGCTGGAGCTGGGCGAGGTCGAGGTGCTCGATGCCGACGGCAAGAAGATTCGCTGACGATTCACCGTTCAGCCATGCGATGCGACGGGCGGGGTGACATACTCCGCCCGTCTTTCGTTGCCCGGAGTATCCCCATGATCCGCATGCGCATCGCCATCGCGCTTCCCGTCCTGCTGCTGGGTGCGTGTACCTGGGTGAAGATGGAGCCTGGCGGAACCGGCGTGCGCGTGCTGGGGCTCGATGCGCCCGTCGACGGCTGCACCCGGCTTGGCGAAATCGGGGTGTCGGTGAAGGACCGCGTCGCCTTCTATCAGCGCAACGACCTGAAGGTGCGCGACGAACTGGAAACCATGGCGCGCAACGAAGCCATCGGTCTGGGCGCGGATGCGATCCGCCCGCTGGAGGAGCCCGCCGCCGGCGAGCAGCGCTTCACCGCCTACCGCTGCGGCACCGCCGCGCCGGGCCGTTCCGCGACCCCGGCGCGCACCACCCCGCCGGCCAGTCAGCCGCTGCAGCTGGAAGACGCCGAAACCTATCCGATCCGGGAAGAGTGAGCCCGCTCGGCTCCGCGTGCTCAGTGGCGCTGCGCTGACGGGCGATCGCGGAACACCGCCAGGCCTTTGAGCAGGTTCAACGCCTCGCGCACGCCGGCGTCGTTCAGCTCCTCGCCGCGTGCGATCGGCTGGACGCGGACCGCGCCGCTGTTGACGGCCGCCGCATCGTCGATCTCGTTGTCGCCCGCCAGGTGTCCGGGCAGGTCGCGCTCGCGCAGGGTGGGCGGCTGGTAGCTGGCGACCTCGTCGATCTCGCCCTGCGCCTGGAGCAGCACGTCGGGCACGATGCCGGTGGCCTGGATCGAGCTGCCGTTGGGGGTGTAGTAGCGCGCCGTGGTGACCTTGATCGAGTCGCCGTTGTCGAGCGGCAGGACGGTCTGCACCGAGCCCTTGCCGAAGGTCGTGCTGCCCAGCACCAGGGCGCGGTGGTGGTCGCGCAATGCGCCCGCCAGGACTTCGGCGGCGCTGGCGGTGTTGGCGTCCACGAGGATTGCGATGGGCGCGCCGTCGAGCAGGTCGCCGGGGTGTGCGGAGGCTTCGCTGCGCGAGTGCGGCAGCCGCCCGCGCGTGCTCACGATGACACCCTTGTCGAGGAAGGCGTCGGCGGCTTCCACCGCCGCGTTGAGCAGCCCGCCGGGGTTGCTGCGCAGGTCGAGCACCAGGCCCTTCAGGGGCGAGGGTTCCTGCGCGGTGAGTTCCTTGATCTTGCGCTCCAGATCCAGCCCGGTGTTGGCCTGGAAGGAGGAAATGCGCAGGTAGGCGTAGCCGGGTTCGAGCCGGCTCACGCGCACGCTGGAGACGCGGATCGTCTCGCGGGTGAGGGTGATCTGGAGCGGTTCGCGGCTGGCCTCGCGCATCACGGTCAGGCGCGTCTGGGTACCGATCTCGCCGCGCATGCTGTCGATCGCCGCGTCCACCCCGTCGGCGGTGATGGGCTTGCCGTCGATGGCGGTGATGACGTCGCCCGGGCGGATGCCGGCGCGCGCCGCCGGGGTGTCGTCGATCGGCGCGATCACCAGCAGGCTGCGGTCAGGCTGCTGGATCACTTCCAGCCCGAGGCCGTCGTAGGCGCCGCTGGCGGCTTCGCTGAGGGCGCGCGACTGGTCGGCGTCGAGGTAGGCGCTGTGCGGGTCGAGGTCGACCAGCAGGCCGCGAATCGCCGCGCGCATCAGGGTCGCGTCGTCGATGGGATCGACATAGCCTTCCTTGACCGCCCGGAATACCGAGACGAAGCGCCGGATCTCGTCCAGGCTGGCCGATTCGCCGTCGGCTTCCGTGTCCGCCTCGGCTGCCGGTTCGGCAGGCGCTTCGGCGAGCGCCGGGCGGACAAGGAAAAGCGGCGCGAACAGCGCCAGGGCGGTCCAACGAAGGAAAATGCGATTCATCGGCGAATTATTGCATGGCCGGCTGAACCGCACCGCGCGCGGCGCGCCTCAGCGGGCGCTGAACCAGCCGCGCGGATCGACCGGCCGCCCGCCCCGGCGCAGTTCGAAATAGAGCGCGGCGCGCGTCTGTCCGCCCGAACTGCCGGCGCTGGCGAGCACGTCGCCGGCGTCCACCCACTCGCCGACCTCGCGCTGCAGGCTGTCGTTCTGGGCGTATAGGCTCATCCAGCCTTCGCCGTGGTCGAGGATCACGATGAGCCCATAGCCCTTGAGCCAATCGGCGAAGGCGACGCGGCCGTGCGCCACGGCGCGGATCGGGGCGCCGCTCTCGGCGGCGATCAGCCAGCCGTGGCTGGTGCGACCGTCGGGCAGGGTACCGCCGAAACCGACCAGCGTCTTGCCTTTCAGCGGTGCCGTGAGCCGGCTGCGGCGCTGGGCGAAAGGCTGCGTCGCATCGATCCGGTCGGGAATGTCGGCGAAGATGTCGTGCAGCCGTTCGAGCAGGCCGACCAACGCCTGTTCGTCGCGGCCCAGCGCCTTGAGCCGGCTGTCGGTGTCCTTGAATCGGGCTTCAAGCGCGGCCAGCAGGGCGCGGCGCTCCTCGCGCTGGGCTTCGAGTCCCGCCAGCTGCGCCTGCTGCGCGACGCGGCTGGCGTCGAGCGCCTCGCGCTGGGCGTTGACCTGGCGCACCACGGCGGCTAGATCGGCCAGCTCGGCCATCAGGCTGTCGATGCGGCTGACGCGATCGCGCTGGAAGTAGCGGTGGTAGGCCAGCACCCGCGCCAGCGATTCGATCCGGTCCTGTGCCAGCAGCAGCTTGAGCTGCTCGTGCCGGCCCAGCGCATAGGCCGAGCGCAGCAGCGCCGCCAGCGCCTCGCGCTGCGCGCCGAGGCGTGTTTCCAGGCCTTGGCGCGCGGTTTCCAGTTTCGCCAGCTCGAGCTCCTGCTCGCCGATCCGGGCATCGATCCCGCGCAGCGCGCGACTCTCGCGGTCGACCGCCTGATCGGCCTCGCGCAGCGTGCGCGCCGCGTCGCCGCGCTCGCCTTCCAGCGCCTGTCGCGCGGCACCCAGTTCGGCGATTTCCTTGCGCACCCGTGCGAGCTGGCGCTCGGCCTCGGCTTCACGCGCGGCGCGGTCGTCCTGCGCCGGGGCCGCAGGGGCGGCGAAGGTCGGCAGCGCGACGGCCAGCGCCAGCGCGAAGCGCGCGGCCAGCCGGAAGCGGGTGCCGGAGGCGGTCACGGGGTGTCAATCGGCTGGGTGCAGGAAGGTGACGAGGTTGTGTCCGCTCATTTCATCCGGCTGCGCGATGCCAAGAAGGTGCAGCAGGGTGGGCGCGACATCCTTGAGCGCGCCGTCATCGGCCAGCGTTGCGGGGCGGCCGGAATAGACCAGCGGCACCGGCCCGGTGGTGTGGGCGGTGTGCGGCTGTCCGGTGGCCGGGTCGCGCATCATTTCCAGGTTGCCGTGGTCGGCGGTGAGAATCATTTCGCCGCCGACCGCGCGCAGGGCGGCGAGGATTGCGCCGAGTGCGGCGTCGATGGCTTCGGCGGCGCGGATCGCGGCGGAAAGATCGCCGGTGTGGCCGACCATGTCGGGATTGGCGAGGTTGCAGATGATGACGTCGTGGCGGCGCTGCTCGATCGCCTCGACCAGCCGGCGGGTGACTTCCGGCGCGCTCATTTCCGGCTGCAGGTCGTAGGTGGCGACCTTGGGGCTGGGCACCAGAACGCGCTCCTCGCCCGGCCAGACCGCTTCGCGCCCGCCGTTGAAGAAGAAGGTGACGTGGGCGTACTTCTCGGTTTCGGCAATGCGCAGCTGGCTCATGCCGCGCGCGGCGAGGATCTCGGGCAGGGTGTTGACGAGCGACTGCGGACCAAAGGCCACGCGCGCCGGCAGGGTGACGTCGTATTCGGCCAGGCACACGAAGCGCGACAGCGCGGGCGAGTGCGGCCGGGGAAAGCCGTCGAAGTCCGGCTTCACGAACGAGGCCGTGAGTTCACGCGCGCGGTCGGCGCGAAAATTCATGAACACCACCGCGTCGCCGTCGCGCATCGGTACCGCGCCCTCGATCACGGTCGGCTGCACGAACTCGTCGGTTTCCCCGCGCGCATAGGCCGCCTCCAGCGCCGCCACGCCATCGTCGGCGTGCAGCGGCGACTGCGCGCGGGCGATGGCCTGCCAGGCGCGCTCAACGCGATCCCAGCGATTGTCGCGGTCCATCGCGTAGTAGCGCCCGCTGACGCTGGCCACGTGCGCGCCGGGCACCGCGGCGCAGCGCGCGCCGAGCGCCTCCAGGCTGGCGCGGGCGGATTTCGGCGGGGTGTCTCGCCCGTCGAGGAAAGCGTGCACGGCAATGCGCGTGACTCCTTGACGCCGCGCCAGATCCAGCATCGCGAACAGGTGCGCCTCGTGGCTGTGCACGCCGCCGGGCGAGAGCAGGCCGAACAGGTGCAGGGTACCGCCGGTCGCCTTCGCCGCGGCGCAGGCGCCGGTCAGCTCCGGATTGGCGAAGAAGCTGCCGTCGGCGATGGCGGCATCGATGCGGGTCAAATCCTGGTAGACGACGCGCCCGGCACCCAGGTTCATGTGCCCGACTTCGGAGTTGCCCATCTGCCCCTCGGGCAGGCCCACGCGCCGGCCCGATGTGTGGATCAGGGTGTGCGGGCAGTCGCGCAGCAGCGCGCGCCAGTTCGGCAGCGTGGCCTGCGCCACGGCGTTGTCGTCCGGATCTTCGCGGTGGCCCCAGCCGTCGAGGATGAGCAGGAGGACGGGCTTGGGTCGGGACACGGCATGACTTCCGGCAGTGAAAAACGAGCGCATGATAGCGGATGCTGGTGTTGCGGCCGGTTCAGGCCGCGGGCCGCGAAGGCGAGGACACTGTCACCGCGCGGTGCCACATCAGATGTGGCAACGGCGTCGTTCGACGGCGGTTTTTCCAAAACAAAATGGAGTCGGGTCATGCACAGGATTCTCTTCATACTGGCGCTCATCGTCAGCCCGCTGGTGGTGGCGCAGCAGGACGTCAGCAAGGTCAACGGCAGCATCCGCACCGAAGTCGGCGCACGCTATGGCGACCTGGATACGGTGAACGGCGCGATCGAGGTCGCCTCGGGCGTCGTGGCCGGCGATGTGGAAACCGTCAACGGCCGGATCGAGGTGGCCGAGAATGCCCGCATCGACGGTGCCGAAACCGTCAACGGCGCGATTTCCATCGGCGAGAACGTGGTGGTCGAAGGCGGCGTGGAGGCCGTCAGCGGTCGCATTGCCATCGGTGCCGGCAGCCGCGTGGGCGGCGACATCGAGGCAGTCAACGGGGCGATCACGGTGACTCGCGCCGAGGTCGGCGGCGGCATCGAGAATGTCAACGGCACCATCATGCTGCAGGGCGCGAGCGTGGCGCGCAGCGTCGAGACGGTGAATGGCGACATCGTCATCGGCCGCGACAGCGTGGTGCGCGGCGACATCATCGTGCGCCGGTCGCGGGGCATCTCGCTGGGCCGCCGTGCGCCGCCCAAGGTCACGATCGAATCGGGTGCCACGGTGGAAGGACGCCTGGTGTTCGAGCGCGAGGTGACGCTCAGCATAGCGCCCGATGCCAAGGTGGCCCACGCCGAGCCGGTCGAGCGCTGATCGGCCGCGCAGGCCGCGAAAGCCGCCTACAATGGCGGCTTCCATTCCGGACATCTCTGGAGTTCTCCATGCGATTCTCCCTGCTGCCGGCCGTGCTGGCCTGCGCCCTGCTTGCCGCCTGCGGGCGCTCCGAGCCCGTTGCCACCGCGCCCGATCCGGCCGCCGCACCCGCGCCGACCCAAGCGACCGCGCCGGCTCCGCACCAGTTCGATGCGGCCATCACCGGCGATGACTTCCTTGCCGACATCACCGCGCTGGCCTCGGATGAATTCGCCGGCCGCGCGCCGGGCACCCGCGGCGAAACCCTGACGGTCGAATACCTGCGCGACCGCTTCCAGGCCATGGGCCTCAAGCCCGGCAATGGCGACAGCTGGTACCAGACCGTGTCGATGGTGGAGACCACCGCCGAGCCCGTGGCCGCGACGGTCAAAGTCAGGGACAAGACCCTGGAGTGGGCCTTCGGCACGCAGTGGGTGACGGGTACCCGCAGCGGGCAGGCGGCGGTCGAGGTGACCGACAGCCCGATGGTGTTCGTCGGCTACGGCACCGTGGCACCGGAGGAAAACTGGAACGATTACGCCGGCCTCGACGTGAAGGGCAAGACCGTCGTGATGCTGGTCAACGACCCGGGCTTCCATGTCGATGATCCGGCCCTGTTCGGCGGCAAGCGCATGACCTACTACGGGCGCTGGACCTACAAGTTCGAAGAGGCCGCGCGCCAGGGCGCGGCGGCGGCGCTGATCATCCATGACACCGACGGCGCGGGCTATGGCTGGAGCGTGGTCGAAAATGGCTGGACCGGCGCGCAGTACGACCTGCCCGCGGCCGAGGATCCCGAGCCGCGCCTGCCGCTGCAGGGCTGGATCACTGGCGAATCCGCCCAGGACTTGTTCGCCCGCTCCGGCCTGTCGCTGGAAGCGCTGCGTCGGGCGGCCAGCAAGCCCGGCTTCCGGTCCGTCCCCCTGCCTGCCACGCTCTCGGTCGCGCTCAAGAGCACGATCAAGGCGTCCGAGTCCAGGAACGTGCTCGCGCTCCTGCCCGGCACGGAGCGCCCCGACGAGGCCGTGGTCTACATGGGCCATTGGGACCACCTGGGCACCCAGACCGCTGCCGATGGCAGCGTGCAGATCTTCAACGGGGCGATCGACAACGCCTCGGGCGTGGCCGGCATCCTCGAGATCGCGGACGCCTTCGCGCGCGGCGGGCAGGCACCGAAGCGCTCGGTGTTGTTCGCGGCGGTGACGCTGGAGGAGTCGGGCCTGCTGGGCTCCAAGTACTACGTTGCGCATCCGACGTTCCCCATGCGCAACATCGCCGGCGTCATCAATATCGACGCCATGACCATCGTCGGGCGCACCCGCGACATCGTGGTCACCGGCTACGGTGCGTCGGAGCTGGAGGACATCCTGCGCCCGATCGCCGAGCGCCAGGGGCGCGTGCTGCACGGCGAATCCAGCGTGGAAAAGGGCTTCTACTTCCGCTCCGACCACTTCAATTTCGCCAAGGCCGGCGTGCCGGCGCTGTACGCCAGCGCCGGGCTGGATCACGTCGAGAAGGGCGAGGAGTACGGCATGGCGATCGCACAGGAGTACGGCGTCAACCGCTATCACAAGCCCGCCGACGTGGTCGACCCGAACTGGGATCTCTCCGGCGTGGTGGAAGACCTGGAGGCGCTGTACGCGGTGGGCCGCGAACTGGCCGATGGCACGGCCTGGCCGAACTGGTATCCGGGCAATCCGTTCCGGGCGGTACGCGACGCCGATCGCGCGCCCGCGCCCTCGCCGTAAACCCATCCCGCAAGCGCGGTGCCGATCCGGTGCCGCGCCCGTCGTCCGCCCGCGCCCCGTGCGCGGGCGCTTCTTATTCCGGCCCCGGAACATGCCGCTTTCCCACCTCCTCCTGACGCTGGCCGTGGTCGTGGTCTGGGGCACGAACTTCGTCGTGATCCGCTACGGGCTCGACGCGTTCCCGCCGCTGCTGTTCGCCACCTTGCGGTTTGCCTTCTCCCTCTTGCCTTGGGTGCTGCTGGTCAAGCGCCCGGCGGTGCCGTGGCGCTTCCTTGCCGGAAACGGCCTGTTTCTGGGTTTTGGCATGTTCGGCCTGCTGTTCATCGCGATGCGTGAAGACATCACCCCGGGCGTTGCCTCGATCATGGTCCAGACCCAGGCCTTCTTCACCATCGCCCTGGCGATGGTGTTCCTGCGCGAGCGCCTGCGCCGCTATCAGGGCGTGGGTCTGGCGCTGTGTCTGGCCGGACTGGTGGTCCTGTTCGCCAACGTGGACGGCTCGGTCACCACGCGCGGCTTGCTTCTCACTCTCGCCGGCGGGCTGTGCTGGGCAGTGGCGAACCTCATCGCAAAGCGCGCCGGCAGGGTCGACATGCTGGGCTTCATGGTCTGGTCCTCGCTGTTCGCGATCCCGCCTCTGCTGGCGTGCAGCCTGTGGCTGGAAGGCGCGGGTGCGATCGGTGCGACGCTCGCGGATGCGTCCTGGCCGGCGTGGGCGGCAGCGGTGTGGCAGGGCGTGGCCAATACCCTGTTCGGCTATGGCGCGTGGAACTGGCTGCTGGCGCGCCATCCGACCGCCGTCATCGCGCCGTTCTCGCTGCTGGTGCCGGTGGTGGCGATGCTGTCCTCGGTCATCGTGCTGGACGAGGCGTTGCCGCTCTGGAAGGTCCAGGCCATGGTGCTGCTGATGGCGGGACTGGCGGTGATCGCGCTGTGGCCCAGGCTCCAGGCAAGGCTCGCGCGGCGACCTGCCTGAGCATTCGTGCTGCGTCCATCGCCTGCCGTGGCCGCAGGCTTCAGCCCCGCCCGGCCTGCGATCCGTGGCTCTCGGGTGCCTTCGCAGGCAGCAAGCCACCGGGCCATCGTGCAGTGCAGCGTGCCCGATGCGCGCTTGGCCCGTAGGATGCGCACCCACAAGATGTGGGGAGGGAGGGGCCCGCTTCGTTCGCGAAGCGGGTCTTTCTTTTTGTGCGTGGCGTGCGTGCCGCCGGTGCCGGTGGCTCTGCCGCGTGCCGCGGCAATCAGAGTTCGGGCGAAAGCGCCAGCATGCCGAGCAGCGTATCGCGCAGGCAGGCGCGCAGCGCGGCCAGCAGGTCATCGGCCTCGCGACTGCCGAACTGGGCCGGTGGCAGGTGCTCCAGGCGCTGCGTGGCTCCGGCCAAGTCGGTCGCGCCCAGCGCCAGCGCGGAGGAGCGGAGGAAGTGGGCTGCCTGGTTGAGCTCTTCGCTGTCGCGCCGCTCGTGGCCCAGCTCGATGCGGCTCAGCAGGGCCGGCGCGTCGGCGATGAACAGCCGGATCAGGCGTGCGCTGCTGCCGGGCTCGCTCTCGTCGAGCATGCGCAGCAGCGCGAGGGCATCGGGGTCGAAGGTGATCGGCGTGCTCATCGTGCAGTGGGCCGGAATCCAGGTTCGCAGTGCCCCGCAGCATAGCGCGATGCCGGAATCGATGCGCGCCCGTTGCGCTCGCGGCGGGATGCAGCCCGGAGCGATCGGACGGGTGCGCATCGTCCTGCCCGGATGGGGTAGGAGATTTCCTAGGCGCGGCCGCGGCTTTATCGCAGGACGCTGCGCGCTTTCGTCCGATCGCCGGGCCGCGACGGTGGCGCGAGACTGTGTCCCGCCACCCTCCGGCGCGTCCACCTTCCGCCTTGCATGTCGAAACTCCTGCTCCTGCCGCTTTTCCGCCTCATGGCCGCGATGCTCTGGGCGACCGCTGCCGCCGCGGGCGGCGCACCCGACACGGGGCCGGTCGACATCAATCATGCCGATGCGATCGAGCTGGCCGCGCGCCTGAACGGCGTCGGCCCGTCGCGCGCCGAGGCGATCATCCACTACCGCGAAACACAGGGCCCGTTCGATCACCCCGACGAGCTGGTCCGCGTGAAGGGCATCGGGCCCAAAACGCTCGAAAAGAACCGGCAGCGCATCCGCATCGGTCCCCCGGCCGACACCGCGCAGCCATAACAGCCCGCATCGCGCCCGGCTCCCTCGATCCGGCGCGATTTTCCCCCGCCCGCCGCGTCATGCGCGGCGGGCTTTCTCTGCCCGGCTTGGGAACCAGACGCGGGCGCGCTATCGTGCCGGCGGTGCGCCGCCTGGCGCGAAGCGATCGGATGGGCTCCCGTGAAGTATCTGCATGCGATGGTGCGCGTACGCGATCTGGATGAATCGCTGCGCTTTTACTGCGACGGGCTGGGCCTGCGCGAAATGCGGCGCATCGAAAGCACGGCCGGCCGCTTCACCCTGATCTACCTGGCCGCGCCGGCGAATCCCGAGGCCGAGATCGAGCTGACCCTCAACTGGGGCTCGGACGAGGACTACGGCAGCGCGCGCAACTTCGGCCACCTGGCCTTCGAGGTGGACGACATCCACGCCACCTGCGCGCACCTGATGACGATGGGCATCACCATCAGCCGACCGCCGCGCGACGGCCACATGGCCTTCGTGCGTTCGCCGGACCTGATCTCGGTGGAGCTTCTGCAGAAGGGGGCACCGCTGCCGCCGGCCGAGCCCTGGGTCTCGATGCCCAATACGGGCAGCTGGTGAGCACGACCCGCGTCTTCATCGACGGCGCGCCGGCCGAAGTCGAGGCCCTGGCCGGATTCACGCGCACCGGCTACGGCCACTTCACCACGATGCAGGTGCGCCAAGGCGCGGTGCGCGGGCTGGATCTGCACCTGATCCGCCTGCAGCGCGCCACCCGCGCCCTGTTCGACGGGCGACTGGATATCGAAGCGCTGCGCGGCGACCTGCGCGCGGCGCTGGCCGGGACGCCGGACGCTTCGGCGCGGATCAGCGTCGTGGCGGGCAACTGGAATGCGCGCGGTATGTCCGGGCCGGCGCGCATCCGCACCCTGATCCTCGTCGATCCGCCGGCTCCGGAGCCGGAGAAGGCGGTACGCCTGCGATCCTTCGTCCACGAGCGCTACCTGCCGCGGTTCAAGCATCTTGGCGGTTTCGAGCTCTTCCACCTGCGTCGCCAGGCGCGGATGCAGGGCTTCGACGACGCGGTGCTGCGCACCCGCGCGGGCTTCCTGTCGGAAGGGGCGACCTGCTCGCTCGGCTTTTTCTCCGGCGAGACGCTGGTATGGACCCAGGCACCGCAGCTCGACGGCATCACCCGGCACCTGCTGATGCAGTCCGACCCGCGCGCGCAGGTGCGCGAAATTTCCCCGGAAGACGCGCGCGGATTCGACGGCGCGTTCTGCTGCCACTCGGGCGGCATCTGGCCGGTTTCGCGCATCGACGAGGTGTCGATCCCGGTGGACGAGGCGCGCATCGCGGCGCTGCGGGCGCGACTGGCGGAAATCCCGATGCAGCCCATCTGAGCGGGCCTGCGCGTCGGCGCGACCGGGCGCGCAGCGGCCTACAATGGCGGCTTTGCGCCGCGAGTCCGCCATGTCCAACCGAACCCCCGCGCTGGTCGAAAGCGCCGCCCGCCATCTCGTGCCCACCTACCGCCCGCGCGCCCTGGTGCTCGATCGCGGACTCGGCGCGCGGGTGTGGGACATCGAAGGCCGCGACTACGTGGACTTTGCCGCCGGCATCGCGGTCAGCGCCCTGGGCCACGGTGACCCGGACCTGCTCGCGGCCCTGCACGCGCAGGCGCAAAAGCTCTGGCACACCAGCAACGTCTTCCTCACCGAGCCGCCGTTGCGCCTGGCCGAAGAACTGATCGCCGCCAGCGGTTTCGCCTCGCGCGTCTTTTTCTGCAACTCGGGCGGCGAGGCCAACGAGGCGGCGATCAAGCTGGCGCGCCGTTACGCCGCCAACGCCGGCCGCCCGCCCGAGCGCCGCGTGATTCTGAGCTTCCACGGCTCCTTCCACGGCCGTACGCTGGCCACTGTCACCGCCACCGCGCAGCCGAAATACCAGCAGGGCTTCGAGCCCTTGCCCGGCGGTTTCCGCCATGCGCCGTTCAACGACGTGGCCGGCTTCGACGCCGCGTTCGGCGACGACGTGGCCGCCGTGATCGTGGAGCCGGTGCAGGGTGAAGGCGGCGTGCTGCCGGCCGCGCCCGGCTTCCTTGCCCACCTGCGTGCGCGCTGCGACGAGATGGGCGCATTGCTCGTCTTCGACGAGATCCAGAGCGGCGTGGGCCGCAGCGGCAAACTCTGGGCGCACCAGTGGGACGACGTACGCCCGGACGTGATGACGTTGGCCAAGGGGCTGGGCTGCGGCTTTCCGATCGGCGCGCTGCTGGTGGCGGAGGCCGCCGCGCAGACGCTGGACTTCGGCAGCCATGGCACCACCTTCGGCGGCAATCCGCTGGCTGCGGCGGTGGCGCGCGTGGCCCTGCGCAAGCTCTCGGCCCCTGAACTGCTGGCCAATGTCGAAAAGCGGGCGACGGCGCTGCGCGCCGGGTTGCGGGCGCTCGATGAAAAACACCGGGTCTTCGATCAGGTGCGCGGGCGCGGCCTCCTGCTCGGCGCGGTGCTGCGCCCCGAGCATGCGGGGCGCACGGCGGAGATTCTCGACCATGCTGCCGATGCCGGATTGCTGCTGCTCCAGGCCGGCCCGGACGTGCTGCGCTTCGTGCCGGCACTGAACATCGCCAGCGATGACGTGAGCGAAGGATTGGCGCGGCTGGATATCGCGCTGGCGGCTTGGAGGCGTGCCTCCTGAGCGAAGCCGGAGCGCCGGCAGCGCGGTGATAGCATCGCGCGATCCTGGCTTCGGAGTGGTGCGATGTTCCGGTCTTCCGTTTTCCTGCTGGCACTGCTGCCAGCTGCCGCGGCCCATGCCGACCCCGTCGTTTCCGTGGATGTGGCGCTGCGCGATCAGGTCGTCGAATGGCGTCGCGACCTGCATCAACATCCCGAACTTGGCAACCACGAAACCCGCACCGCGCAGATCATCGCCATGCACCTGCGCGAGCTCGGGCTGACGCCGAAGACCGGCATCGCCCACACCGGCGTCGCCGCCGTGCTGCGCGGCGGCAAACCTGGCCCGCGCATCGCCCTGCGGGCCGACATGGACGCGCTGCCGGTAACCGAGCAGACCGGCCTGCCGTTCGCTTCCATGCGCAAAAGCGAATATCGCGGCCAGCCGGTCGGGGTGATGCACGCCTGCGGCCACGACATGCACGTGGCGATCCTGATGGGCGTGGCCGAAGCCCTGGTGGCGCGGAAAGACGAGCTGCCCGGCGAGGTGATGTTCGTGTTCCAGCCGGCCGAGGAAGGCCCGCCGGTAGCGGGCGAAACCGCCGGCGCGCAACTGATGCTGGAGCAAGGCGTATTCGATGATTTCCAGCCCGATGCGGTGCTTGGCCTGCACGTCTGGTCGCGTCTGCATGTGGGTCAGATCGGCGTGCGCAGCGGCCCGTTCATGGCCAGCGCCGACGAGTGGACGCTGAGGATCGCGGGCCGGCAGACGCACGGTTCGCAGCCGTGGGCGGGCGTGGACCCGATCACCGTCGCGGCGCAGGTGCTGCTCGGCGCGCAATCGATCATCGCCCGCCAGATCGACATCACCGCGCATCCGGTCGTGTTGACCGCAGGGCAGATTCAGTCCGGCACGCGCTTCAACATCATTCCCGACGAAGCCACGATGGTCGGCACCCTGCGTACCTTCGACATGGACGTGCGGCAGGACGTGATCCGCCGTTTCCGCCGCACCGCCGAGCATTTCGCCGCCGCCAGCGACGCCCGCGCCGAGCTTGCCGTCAACATGAATGCGCCGGTCACGCGCAACGATCCGGTCCTGACGCAGCGCCTGCGCCCCTCGCTGGAAAAGGTGGCCGGCACCGGCAACGTGGTCGAGGTGCCGCGCTACACCATCGCCGAGGATTTCTCGCGCTTCGCCAACGTTGCGCCGGGGCTGTACTTCTTCGTCGGCACCACGCCGCAGGGGCAGGTGCTGGACGAGGCGCCGATGAACCACTCGCCGTCCTACGCGCCGGACGAGGGCGCTCTGGAACTGGGCCTGCGCGCGATGCTCCAGGCCACGCTGGATTTCCTGGAGATGCCGGAGGGGTGACGGCTACGGCAGGGTGCGGATTCGTCCGCGCTTGCCCGTGCCGTCATCTCATTTCATCGTCCCCGCGTTGGATGAGTGGATCACTCGCGTTTACGACTGGGCACTTGAGCTGCCGCGACGTTTTTTAACGGTCTTTTCGGGCGGCGCTGCATCGAAACGATCGAACCATCGCGGGTTCACGACGGGCTGCAGACTGACGCCGAGCTCCTTCTCCCGGATGAGCGTCGTCAACTTGTCGCCGTCGATCAAATTGACCGTCGGCGCTCCATCCACGGCCTCCTCACGCGCGGCCTTCGAATAGCGCCCCAAGGTCACGAAGATCGCGTGCTCCGCGCCGCGCTTCTTGGCGTCGTTCTGGAAAAGGGAGACTTCATCACGCGAGACGGCCTTGCCGTTGGGATCGTACTTTTTGACCTGCACGGCGACGCGGGAGGACATCACGGAGCTGATCGGCGCAAAACCGATGCCATCAATGCCTTTGTCGCCGCTCTTTCCGACGCGCTCCAGTTCCAGCCCATAGAGCCGCAACAGGAACATGGCGAAGTCCTCGAAGCCTTCCGGGGACAAGGCATGCAGGCGCGCAAGGAGTTCATCGCGCCATGCATTGCCCTGATCTGCCGAATCGTCGTCGTCAAGCAGGTCGGTACCGTCCAGGCCGGAATCGTTGTCGGTCGGGTCGCCATTGGCCTCAATGCCGTCATGAGCGCTGTCTCCAGCGGGTCGCTTGCGCTGAGGCCGGTTGCGTCGGAACTCCCTGTCCAGCTCCTTGGCGCGACGTATGCCTTCCTTTTCCGGCACCGCCAGCAGCTCTCGTCCAAGCGAGGTCAAAAGAAAGACGGCCCGCTTGGGGCTTTCCAGCGCACCGATCAGCTTGGCGTAGGACCGCCCCCACATGATCCTGTCGATCAGGACGGAGTGATGGGGTCGATTCGGAAAGGTGACTGCCAGCGCTTCTTCCGAAGGGTCAAGATCGGACAGAACCTGATCCACGATTTCAGCCGATTGCGCGGATCCCCCAAGCTTCTGGACCGCGCGCAAGACCGGAAGAATCAGGTCGGAATAGGTAGGCAAGTCTTCTGCGTTCATAGGCGGGCAGTCCGCGGTTGCAGTATGTCGGCAGGCAGGACTTCAGACGGATTTCGCTTCCACGAACGCCTCGCGTGCCGCGTCCAGCGTTGCGCCGATCACATCCTCATCGTGCGCGCTGGACATGAAGCCGGCCTCGAACGCCGAAGGCGCGAGGAATACGCCGCGTTGCAGCATGGCGTTGAAGAAGCGGTTGAACATCGGCACGTCGCATGCCGTCGCCTGCGCGTAGGTTTCGATCCTCTTCTCCGTGGTGAAGAACAACCCGAACATCGCACCCACGCGGTTGGTGGAGAACGGCACGCCTGCGCCGTCGGCCCAGGCTTGCAATCCATCGCACAAAAGCCGCGTGCGACGCGCCAGTTCGTCATGGAAGCCGGGTGCCTGGATCAGTTCCAGCATCGCCAGTCCCGCCGCCATCGCCACGGGATTTCCCGAGAGCGTGCCGGCCTGGTAGATCGGTCCGGCAGGGGCGATCTGCTCCATGAGGTCGCGCCGCCCGCCGTAGGCACCGACCGGCATGCCGCCGCCGATGATCTTGCCGAAGGTGGTCAGATCGGGCGTAACGCCGTAGTGCGCCTGCGCGCCGCCGAGCGCGACGCGGAAGCCGGTCATCACTTCGTCGAAGATCAGCAGCGCGCCGTGCTTCGTGCACAGCGCGCGCAGGTGCTGGAGATAGCCTTCGCGTGGCGGGATGCAGTTCATGTTGCCCGCCACCGGCTCGACGATCAGGCCGGCGATGTCGCCGCCCACTTCGTCGAACAGGCGCGTGGCGGCCGCGAAGTCGTTGTAGGGCAGCGTCAGGGTGAGATCGGCCAGCGGCGCGGGCACGCCGGGCGAAGTCGGCGTACCGAGCGTCAGCGCGCCCGAGCCGGCTTTCACCAGGAAGGCGTCGCCGTGGCCGTGGTAGCAGCCCTCGAACTTGACGATGCGCGAGCGCCCGGTTGCGCCGCGCGCCAGCCGAATCGCCGACATCGTGGCCTCGGTGCCGGAGTTGACCATGCGCACCACGTCGATCGACGGGATCAACTCGACAATGGTTTCGGCCATCGTCACCTCGGCTTCGCAGGGCGTGCCGAAACTCAGGCCATCCTTCACCGCGCGCTCCACCGCTTCGCGCACGAACGGATGGTTGTGGCCCACGATCATCGGCCCCCACGAGCCGACGTAGTCGATGTAGCGCTTGCCCTCCACATCCCACAGATACGGCCCCTCCGCGCGCCGCGTGAAGAACGGTTCGCCGCCCACGGAGCGGAACGCTCGAACGGGGGAGTTCACGCCGCCGGGCAGGCGCGCGCAGGCGCGAACGAAAAGGTCGTGGTTGGAAGTCATGGCAAGGATCCGGCGGAAGTGGGGGTGTGGATCGAGCGCGGCGCAGTCGCGCGTCCCGAACCGCCATTGTCGCGACTCCCCGCTTCGGCAGCCAGTGCGACGCCCGGGCGGCCATCGCCGCCGGGGACTTCATCGAGGAACAGGCGGGTCGCGCGGCGGAGGCTGGATGCGCGTGCGGATCTCCGGGGCAAGGGTCAGCACGTCACCCGGAACAAGGCCGAGTCGGCGCGCGTGTCCCGCATTGAGCTCAAGGACGAACCGCGCCGGCCCCAGGCTCGGATACGACGGGCAGGTCTGCGTGGTGCAGGGCGGCGCACCCGCCGCCACCGAGACAAACCGCAGTGCGCCGTCGAAGTAGAGGATGTCGAGCGGTATGCGCGTGTTGCGCATCCAGAAGGCCTGCGCCTCCTCGCGCTCGAACACGAACAGCATGCCGCGGTCGGCATCCATGCGGTCGCGAAACATCAGCCCGCGCTGGCGCGCCTCGTCGTCCATCGCCAGCTCCACGCCATAGCGCTGCCCTTTGAGCTCCACCCAGGGCGCACCGCTTGCTGCGCAGCCTGACAGCAGGCTTGCGGCAGCGGGCAAGGCAAGTGCAAGGGTCAAGAGTCGGCTGCGCCAGAACGTCATGGCATCCACCAGTTGGACAGGGAGTGATCGAAGATAGCCGATGTCTGCGGGGCACTGGAACGCCGCCTTCACTCCGGTGTGGCCCAGCATCGGCGCGCTGGGGGCGGCGGCGGATGTCGGATGTGTTGACAACCATGCGACATGGTGTAGGATGGTGGGCTCGCTTGGACGTTTTGCCCGCTCTGCGGAGCAGCGAAACGGACGCGCCGGGGGTCGGAGCGCAGGTGTTGACGGTTCCGGAAACTGGTGTAAGATGAGCGGCTCCCTGAGGCGAAACGCCTCGCCGGGAAGAAGCTG